>TARA_R110000772_G_scaffold25285_7_pt1 | contig 40733 bp, 68 predicted proteins | sample TARA_R110000772 | Tara Oceans TARA_R110000772 (sample SAMEA4397948) | marine metagenome | biome: Polar Biome; feature: [SRF] surface water layer (ENVO:00010504); material: water (ENVO:00002006), including particulate matter (ENVO:01000060) such as... | depth 5 m | reverse complement strand
CCCCATCACGGCTGGCGTATACCGTCTGATAGCGCTCGCGATCGTCCAACGCGTCCTCACGTTCTATATAATGAGGTAGCGGCATGTGACCGATACGATCAAGCACGTCTAACACCGGCGAGGCAAAAGTCAGCTCAAACAAAGCATCGTGACGGCCAAGCACAGTCGCGATATCACCAGTTGGCTTCGCCTCTGCACTCACACACAAACTCAGCTCAGCGCCCGCCTTGGGCGATTTACTAGAGCGTATATGGGCCAACACTTTATATTCGTCTAGCAAGCGCTCAACGAGTATTTCTATCCGACCGCCAGTCGCCTTCACCGCAAACAATCGTGCCGGGATAACCCGAGTATTGTTGAAGACCAGCAAATCGCCCGCCTGCAAATAAGACGGCAATTCTTTAAACTGCCGATGTTGACAGCGCTGTTCATCATCTAAAACCAATAGACGACTGCCATCGCGCTCAGGCATGGGATGATAGGCGATTAAGCTTTCAGGAAGCTCAAAGTTAAAATCACTGCGCCGCATAATGTCTGCTTTCGTTCGGAAGGGCGCAAGATTAGCGGAAAATGGCACGGGACTCCACCAGAGTAGATCAATATGTATACAGCCCTTGCCACATTAATAAATAAAATGTCCCCGTCGATTGACCCCACAGGAAAGCTTGTTATAATCGCGCCCCACTTACATGCCAGTGTGGTGAAATTGGTAGACACGCTAGATTCAAAATCTGGTTCCTTTGCGGGAGTGGCGGTTCGAGTCCGCCCACTGGTACCATGTAAGCTTATAAAAACAACAACTTAGAAGACTTTGTGAGCAAATCGAAATGCTCACAACAAAATTCCTTCCTAGAATACCTCTCCGTTATCCAATAGCATTGCGAGTGTAAGACCCAGCAACGATCAGGGAGGATCATATGCTAGTAATCGCGCTCAAAGTCGGCGAAAGCATCCGCATCGATGACGACACGATAATCACGCTAATCGAGAAATGGACTGGCGAAGTCGCGTTGCAAATAGATACGACAGAGGCCATCATCATTCCCCGCCCGCGGTAGTCGGCGGGGATTAAATCAATGACTCTGACCCCTTTGATTACAACGAGCACCCGAAGCTCGGTAAACTACCCGAAATTGATGACAAAGCAAGGAAGCATAAGAGCATGCGGTACAACCCCAATCTAGACGGGTTAAGGGCAATAGCTGTCCTAATAGTGGTAGCCCGACATGCAAAGGTTCCGGCCCTTTCGGGAGGCTTTATTGGGGTTGATCTGTTTTTCGTATTGTCGGGATTTCTGATTACGACAGTTCTTGTGGAAAACCCAGGCTTAAAAAACTTTTACTGGAATCGTTTTTGGCGACTAGTGCCGGCACTATCTGCAATGCTTATTGCTTATGTAGCAATCTTCCCACATATTTTTCCAAATTATAATCATGCAATAGATGCAGCAGTTGCGTTCTTTTACTTGGCTGATTACACATCTGCGTACACATCAATACCGAATTACATCACTCACACATGGAGCCTGGCTGTCGAAGAGCACTTCTATATGCTTTGGCCCCTGATCATGCTGCGATACAATCCTACGGCAAAAGCGATTTTCATACTTTTCGTCATAGCATCAATACACCGCGCCCTGTGGATTGATGTCCACGAGGCTTACCGAAAATTTGACACCAGACTTTCCGGGCTACTGCTTGGTTGTTTTATTGCAAAAGCAAAACCCTCTGATACTTTTCCTGCATGGCCCGGCATTCTTGTTCTTATTCTCGCCGCTGTAGAATTTGAAAGCGGGCAAAAATGGGTTCAAAGGTGGGGGTTCACAATCGTCGAGTTTGCGTCTGCAATAGCAATTCTCGGGTATCCACCCAAATGGCTTTCAAACAGCATCCTGGTCTACATCGGGAAAATTTCTTATGGGATTTACCTGTGGCACTACCCTATATTGCGAATTACGCTGGACAACGGCTACCCCTGGCAGGTCAATCTAGCATTTAGCCTCTGTCTTGGAGTTCTATTTGCTAGCGCCTCATACCACTTTCTGGAAACCCCAATAAGGAGGTGGCGCACAGCAAAAAATATAGGCCGACTCAAAGTTTCGGATGAAAATACCGCTGGGGCGCTGAATCGTAATCTTACCGCGAATCACGGCCGCTAGTTTTCCCCATACAATCGCAGGGTGCCAAGCAGCCCATTCGTCGGGTGATTAGCCGTACGTAAGCGGACACGAGAGATCACTGCAGTTATATCCGACACAATGCTCACAAACCCATGGTACTGGGAATCAGCCCCCACGTATGCATGAAACTCTGCCACGACCTGCTTAAGATCAGTCCCGCCTGGTGCCTCAATGACAGCCCTTACGCGCCCGAATGAGTTGGCGGGCGCCGTAGATGCGGGTATCGCACCAACCCCGGAATCGTCATTCTCGAACGCGGATGGCGCTCCATTTACACTTCGCAGAGTTTCAGCGTGATAGTTCGCAGCCGTGAGGCCCGAGTTTAAAAATACATTGTAGCCGACGATTGGTGCGCTCTCTGTACTCCGAACGACACCCTCAACAATCAACCGATTAAACCCCTGCGGAATATTATTAAAATCAAACTCACCAGCGCTTCCCAGTGTAATTTCTTGCAGCAAAACCTTACCGTACCTCGGTGCTCGCCGCGTAACCCACTTAGATATGGTCACCATTTCGCCGGCAGCGTCATCTACAATCACATCGCCATCGCTTCCGCCGAATGTCATTTTACCGGGAGCCAGATCCGTGATCTCGCCGGTAAAAATATTGTTTGCGGTGTCACCGGTAAATCCGACTACTTTTACATGGTCCCCGGAGGCAAAGCCCGCTGCTGCAAAGCCATTTACAGAATCATTTAAACTGTTGTCGCTGGCCAGGGCGCTGATCGTGGACGCCGAAATAGTCACAGTTGTCGACAACTGCGAGATTTCTATAATGTCATCTGCGCCCGGAGCGGAAGACTCGATTAGTTGCGATAAGGTAACGTCTGCCATGTTTAATCCTCGGTAATTCTTGTGTCGCCACTTTGGGTAATACGGGTGTCGGCATCTTCTGTAATGCGTGTTGCGCCGCCGTAGCCGTTTGCCAGCAAAGCAACATGACTGAATCTTTGAAAGCTGGTAATACCGGCGCGCTCAGACTCAAGCTCAATGCGTACATTGGCATCGCCGGCGACCGGAACAGACCAAGGGCTTGCTACGCCCGTGGCGGAATACAGTAAAGCGTCAGTGTCATCGTCGTAGACATACCCGTTGTATGTAACGCCGGCTTCGGGACCTATGTTTGCGTCAAAGTAGTCGTAAAGAGTGCCAGAGGTCTGCTGGATGCGGTCGCGACCAACCCAAGTGATATTGATAGAGCTGGTTAATATTGCCGGGTAATACGCGCCACTGATTTGCACATCGGCAGGCGGATAAGGACGAGCGGCGCGCTGGTCAAATGCGAGAGGGGTAAAATTTGCATCGTCAATATCTAACACGCCCTTGCCTGTCGCGGGCAGGATCTTTACAGCGACCTCCTCGCCATCGGCATACTCTGTGCCATCCGTCTCCGAGTAATCATCCCAAAACAAAATTCTAGCACCGGCGAGGTGCTGCGCTGGCACTGTGTCGAGCACGCCCCGCCCGACGGTTAATGTGCCAGCATCGACATCAATTGCATCTACGCGAAAAAGCTCGTCATTAATTTTCGCATGGGTGCCGACGGTAACAAGGTCAAGATCAACGCCGCTCTCAATCGCCCACTCTGTGTCCATATAATCAACGGCATCGACAATTGTCGCACTCCCACAAAAGTCCATGGCAACTGACGTTGTTAAATCGTAACCAGCACCCGAATCGACGACAAAGTCCGCATTAATTTCATTTGCCGGTCTAACTGCCGCGACAAGCAGATAACCTATCTCTTCGTTGGTGGCGATAATGTCATCGACAGCCGTTTGTCCAAACCGCTGCACGAGCTCGTAGTACGGCGCCTCAACCACCACACGGTAATCTGCCGCAACGGGGTCTGTTGCCGGATTCACCCAGCCCGCATCTTCTTCAGCAACTACAGCCGTCGCGGGAAAAGCAAACACATCTTGTGCTACTTGCAGTTTGACCGCGTGAGATTTGCCATCACCAAAGCTGCCGGATAGCACTCGCACAACCATTTGATTAATGCCCTCATCGGGCAGGTCAACAATAAACGGGTCGCCAATATTTAACGTTGCTGCGCTACGGTCCGCGTAAACGGTAAACGACGCCAACGGCGCAGACAGTGATTGCAAATCTCGCGATGCAGCTTTGCTAGCGATGTCAGCATTGGTAAAACCGAGGTACTCGATTGTCGTGCTGTTTACGCCGCCCTGTTGTTGCACAAGCACCGGATCATCTGCCGAGATTGACTGAGTGGTATTGGTGGCGGCATCCCAGTATTTAACGATAACGGTGTTGATCAGGTCGCCGAACGAGGGACGGCTGAAATCCTCTACTTTTGATATATTGTTGCCGTCGAGCGTGACTAGGTCGCCAACTTCATAGTCATCGCGCAGCAATTTAAGCTGGAATTTGCCGGTGGCGTGATCCAAGCGCAGCGCGCCGTTGATGTGACGCAGCACTAATTCAATAAAGGCTTCGTGGTCTGACGGGGTATCCCACAGTAGTGACATACCCATACCCTCATCAAAGAGGGTGTCTGCCGAGGCCATAAAATACGTGTCGTCGACATCGGCATCTTGATAACCCTGCCCGCCGTCAGCTTTTGGGTCGGTTATATCCTCGCGAATTATGTGGGCGGGGTTCATGTCGCCCTCATAAACCGGCAGAGGCGGCTCTTGGGCCGTTACAGAAACAAAATTAACTTTGGAGTAGATTTGCGAATCGCTGCCGTAATCCGTTACAAAATCATCAGCTTTAGCATTTTTAATTGCAGTTCCAAAAGGGTGTATGCCGGGCGCAGTCCAGCTATATTCTGGCGGTGGAACGTGATATAAAATAAACTTGTGATGCCGCCTACCACCCTCCGCGTAACTAGGTTCGGTTTGCGGCAACCCAAATCCATCCCAACGCGCTCGCCCTCCATCATCGCTGACAAGATTCATTCTTATTGTGACTTGGTAACCATCCGCAAAATACGGAATCTCGATTAGGCGCCGCTGATGAATTTCCCAATAATCGTGCGACTCTACAAACGTGCCGCTCCCATTGCTGTTGTGAAAAGGTTGCGGTGCGCTTGTCCAATTTGTTACTACATCATCGTTTTCATCATAGACAGCATACTCAAACGAGTTATCCCAATCATCATCAAATCCTTCAATCCAAGCATCCGCTGCCGCCCTTGCAATTGCAGCCGCGTCAATGTCCGCTTGCATTTGAGCCTGTGTAGCTGGCGAAAATACCTCAGCTTTTTCGTCATACCACTGCTCATCGCCATCCATGCCGCGCACATGAATGCGCTTGGCACGAAACGACCACGGCTTTAAATAAGGGTTGTTGCCCAAGTAGCACTGCTTCAAAATAACCGCCGCGATACCACGAAACGCCGGCATAACACTACCAAGCATGGATTGCAGGTATGTGTTGGGATCTTGCTCGGGACCACCAAAGCAAATATCTACGGCGCCAGAAATACCGCCTTCGCGCTTTTCTCCGCCGAATAATCCGGGGGCGTTGATAGTAACGGTGTCTTCGTCTTCAGCCTCACCGGTCCACGCAATACGATCGTCGACGATAATCTCTGTGATTTTGTCTATCGGCCCACGGCAAAGCGCCAAGTGCTCGCCGGCGTAATACTTATAACCGACGGTTTGTTTTTTTGAGCTACCGCCCATGCGCCACCTCTACAACCTTAAGCGCCATTGCATCGCCGGTGGCAATAAGCTCTTCTTCCCGAATCCCAGATTTCAAAAAGGCGCTGTAGTCGAGGCCGTGGCGCTCAAAAAAGGCGCGCGTACCACGGCGGCACATTTTAGCTTTACGAATATGCTGCATTGTCACCATCACCGGCTCACTCACTTTTTACCGCCTTTCTTGCGTATTGCGACCACTTTCACATCGCCCCAACAAAGCACCATAGGGCTTTCAATGACGCGTGTGCCATAGAGTTTGGGTATCTCGCGGCCCGCCTCAGAGGTTGGCGCTTTAATGTCGTTAATGCCGGGGCGCGGTAAACCTTCTGGCTTGGGGATTCGCGAATAGGCGTAACCCACAACAGTCAGTGCAATGATGAACCACCACATAACAACTCCTAGACGATTGAGCTTCCGCCCATCGGGTTATTTATTTCGCCAGGAATCCACGGTTGCCCGCCGAAATTCACCGAGTTGGAAAACTTGCTATTGCAAGTAGATAGAGTGCGGTTGCACCCTGCATAAAGGCTATGGGTGCCTGTGGCTAGACCATCAATCGGCCATGCGAGGGTAATCGTCTCGCCTACATGGCTGCGGATAAATCGCAACGTACCGTCTGAGGCCTCAAACACCCCGCCACTGTAGAAGCCATCGACCTCGCTATCTGCGCCAGTGACCGTAAGCGTGACGCCATCAACGGCCGCAACAGATAGCGAGTCTTCAAAACTCGCCATAGTGAGATTGCAACCTCGCTGGTAAAGCGCGTGAGAACAGCCTTTTTGATACTTGCGCTGCAGGCCGTTTTGCTTGGCGGTGGTCAGTACCGATTCAGCTTCGATGGTGATAACGCCCCTGCCGTACTTCGTGGACGTGTCGCGCCCTTTCCACCACAGCGTCCATTCATCATCAGGGTCGCCAATATGGCCGCGATACACCGTGATCGATGTAACCGCGTCCGGACGGCCAGCGAGAAACGCAGCAGCGAAAGAGTTGTCGCGCGGGAACTTAAACGAGATGCTGTTTTTAGAGACTTCCTTGCTCATTGACTTGTCGCCCATCTCCACACTGGATGCCAGCCACGTTTCGCTGAGAGCGATTACCGACAACGCAGCATTGGTGTAACGCCACTCCGTTCCATCGCGCACAAAGAGCATCAGATAAACCGGATCGCCGTCTTGTACGCTGGCGTCAAAGGCGGCGTAGGTCATGGCGCTGGGGCCTCCATAACTGGCACTGATACCGTCGCCTTGCCCGGTGCGTAGTGCTGGATTTCTATGCGGTCTGCATTGTTGCGCATGTAGGTCAAGTAGGAAATTCGCCGCACTTGTGCGACTGTTAGATTAATTCCAGCAGCGGCGGAAAGTGTCAGCACCTCAGTATTGCCACCCCCTGCAACACCGCTATTGATGCGCCGGTAGTAGCGATTGCCGCTGGTGTCCTCAATCATAATGTCGCGCACGGTTTCAAAGTCTGGGTAGCCCACTGACTGAACGGTAATTGTAGAACCGCCGCTGGTGATGTCAGCTGTGACCTGTAGATCTTTGTTGTATGAAGGCAGCCAAAACCCGCGCTGGCGGCCACGGCAGTAGTGTAGCCATTGGCGAAGGGCCCAAAGCTCCGCTCTACTTTGTATATGCCAAGACATCTGCGATGTGTGGATCGGGTAGTCAAAGTCGGCGATCTGGCCGATCAAGCCTGTACCGTTATCAATACTCTCGGACTCACGAACAAATCGCTCGGACAAATCACCAGCGAGCATTCGGGTGTCGGTCATTACTGGGTGACTGCGATAGGTTGCGTATGCGCTGGCATCGCCTAGGTCGGTTGTGGTGGTTGCCACAAACTGGCATTGCCCCTCGGCATAAGGCACCACGGCACGGCTCACAGTGAGCGGCTGGACAAAGCGCACAGACAACAAAGGCATCACATAGGCTTTGGTGTAGCTCGCTCCTAGGCCAGCGCTAAGAGTGATACTGGCATCCTCCAGCATATCGATGGTGGCCACTTCAAAAACGGTATCAGACTGCCAGACAATCAGCTGTCCGCCATCGGTATAATCTGATGTGGTGGTGTCAAATGTCAGGGTATCCACCGCTGCACTAATAGCACCGTACTCGATCAGATCAGCCCAATTCGGCAGCATCAAGGTATCCGCCGTCAGCGCCTTGGCCATCGATTGCGCACGGCTGAATTGCTGCTGGTCGTAAAGCGACTCAATGCGGAATAATTGCCGAGGTTGCGCGCGGGTCGCAATGCGTTGCTCTGCGGATTTTGCTCTAAGCAGATCGCTGCGCCACTCAAGGATTTCCGTCAGCGGAAAGCCCGGAACAAACGGCCAAACAACACTAGTCATTTAGCCGCCTCGAGCAATGCGCTGGAAAAATTCAGGGTTTCGACTAGCCGCGTTCATGATGATCCGCTCACCAGCATCAGAGCCTAAATAGTTTTCAACTTGACTCATGTCCGTAACGTTCACAATGCGCAGATTAACGTCGGAGTTTGCGGCAGGCTGCCCCGCATTTTTAACCATTTTCATGGTGTCTTCGCGACTGGTAATCTGAGCGGGGCCATTCACAAACTCGGGGCCGTATTCGCCAGCAAGGCCATATTTGCCTGCAGGGATATAGCCGCCATCATCAAACGCGCCAGCAAATGAAGCGCTAGCCAGTGCCGCTACCGATGATGCAAGTGGCTGAGTTGCTGCTAGTGCGGCAGCCATTGCAGCGGGTGCAGCAGGAGGGCCAACGATTGGAATCGCCGCGGTACTGCTGAAAGCGTTTATACCAGCTTGGAAAGCTGCTGCTTGAGCATTAGCAGCCATCGCGGTCGCGCCAGCGCTTGCTGTCGTTTTCCCGACCAGCATTTGCACTGCCTGATAAACGAGCCACTCTGCGGCCATTTTGCCAAGCGCGTTAATCATATTGCGCGCCATGCTTTCAACTATCGTGTCGAAGGCATCGCCAAGGCTTTGGAAGTCAAAAACAATGCTCTCAAGTGCATCACCCATGCCGCTCGAAAAGGTTTCGATAGTTGATACCGCAAGGTCATCAACGTTGGACAGCGCTTCTTGTGCAGCTAATAAATACCGCTCCCAAAAAGTGCCATTGAGAGCTAGCAGTTGTTCATTAGTTTCAGTTTCGAGGCGGGTCAAAAGCTCGCGCCGAGCCATTGATCCCATCTCGGTGTTGTCGACGATGATCTGGCGCCGGCGCTCGTAGCTTTGTTTGATCAGCTCTTCTTCGTTCAATAAGGATTGTGCAACCTGGCTAAACTCGCGCTGCCGGTCTTCGGCAGCCTTGGCCGCATCCTCCGCCGCCTTAGTGACCGCGTCCTGCTTTTCTTTAGTTCGCTGCAATGAATCCTGTAGCAGCATTTGTTCACGCTCTAAAGCGGTGGCGTGATTGAACTGAGCAGCGAAGGCGGCGTCCTCGACAGTCATTCCTTCGGAAACAAGAGCTTGTTGGTCTCGGAGAAGCTGGATGTTTTCACGAAGTTTTTTCTCTTCGGCGTCCATCTGTGATTTTTTGCTTTTGGCACGCCGGCCTTCTTCATTATCCAGCTCGACCAATCGTTCTTTGAATTGCTCAATAGCCTTCTCGACAAATGATATTGAGTCGCCAAGCTCTTTATTTTCTTTGGCGGCTGCCTTCATTCCGCTCATATCCATCGAGAAGCCTAGGACACTATTACCCTGCTTCTCAGTGCTCAGTGTCTCGCTGACTGACTTCTTCGACTCCTGTGCTTGGCGTTGTAAATCAACCAGGGCAGACTCAAGTGATGAAATATTGGCCATAGTGGCCTTTCGATCAAGATCGGTGATTTCATTCCCTAATTCATCAATTGCGCGCTCGGTATCACGCGCCGCGGTGTCGACCAATCCAAGCTCTTCGCGGAAAGCATAAAGACCAGCGGCCGCAATAATCGCCACCCCAACCGGACCGCCTAACAGACCCATTGCAGCAGAAGCACCACGAACTGAAGTAGCAAGCGCTGCCTGTCCCACTGCCGCTGTGCGCGAGGCACCATTAAGCGTCGCGGTTGCGGTTACATAACGCATAGTTTGAGCTTGCGCTGAGATTATTGCAGCGGTGGCTAGACCAACAGACCCGGCAAATCTTGCGCCTATGATCACACCGCCAATAGTCACGACATCGACAAGGGTATCGAGATTTTCAGAAAGCAGAACAACGCCATCGCCTAGAGTGTTGATTGCGACGTTGAGCGAGCCCATTGCACCAGCTTGCTCAATAGCATTATTACGAGCCACAACCATTTTCTGCCCAAAGGTTTCTTCGGTCAGGTCAGCTAGGCGCTGAGCCTCAACTTGGTATTCTTTCAGCGCGGTTATCAGCAATTCAGAAGTAATGCCACCGTCCGCGGCAAACTCCCTCAGCTCGCCCCGTGCCTTGCCGGTCGATAGCGCTATCGCATCCAGTATCCGAGGCGCATTTTCTGCGACCGAATTAAACTCATCACCACGCAGCGCACCGGAGGCCAAGCCCTGTGAGAGCTGGCGAATAGCACCAGCCGTCTCATTTGCGCCCTTACCGCCAGCTTTGAATAAATTGTTGATAGTCTCGGTGACGTTGGCCACCTCTTGCTGGCTGACACCCAGATCCAATGTCGCCCTGGTCATTTCAGAATATAGGCTGACTGTTGCACCGAGCTCAGCATTGGTATCGTTTGAGATGCCCAAAAGCTGCTGGCGAACGCGTAAAAGCTCACCCTCTGAGTCGGACACCTGCCGAAGCTGATTGTTGACCTGCTTGGAGGCGTCAGCGTATTGGATTGCCTGACGTGATACTTGAATCAAGCCAATCCCCACCAGCGTAGCTTTGGCCGCATCAATAGCGCGCTTCATTCCACCAAACTCATCTGTGATGCTTTTGGTTGATTTGTTGAGGCTGTTTTCAACTTTCTGGCCAGTGCGGCCGAGATTGTCTAGCTCGCGATCAGCGCCTTTGATCTGGCGTGTATCGACTGCAATGCCAATGGTCGCTATATCCAAGGTGTCAGCCTCTAAGGGTAAGTTTTTAATCGGGCTTCTCGCTGAGCTTGTCGCTCTGCCCGCTTCATTCGTTGTTTAGCTAGATTTCCGTCTAACGGGAAATATGGTGGGGGTGATGCAGGTTTTCGGAACCGGTCTCTCGCTTCACAATAAGTGCGCGACATTTCCATTAATGTAGAGCGCTCCCAGCCTGTCAGCTCCAGTCCGGCAGATCTCCCGTAGGCCTCCAGCTCCTGCCATGTTAGCGGCGCGGCTCCAGCCCCTGTCGCCATAACCATTCCAGATTCGAAGAACCAATGAATTAGATATTGCGCTGCATCCGGCTCTGGCGGTTCGTCAAAATCTACTTTGAACGCCTTAAATTCAGCACGCCTAGAGAGCCTAGGCCGGTCTTTCTCGCCGTAATCTGGAACAGCGTGAAGCCATGCCAAATGCTCAACGAAGAGTTTTAGCTGACCGGCTGTTTCTCGAAAAAAGCTGATTGATCTCCAATCACAGCATCAACACGGCGTTTGATGTATGGCGCCGAGGTGTAAAGTCGTGCAGCATTTTCTTGCGTGCACTCAAGTGGCTTGCCCTCTTCGTAGAAGCCAGTCCAAGCAACAGTGCATCGAGCATAATCAATCGCACTGGCTTGCTTGGCCGCATCCACTTCGCTGACTGTCACTTCCCTATCTTCATTGGCGTCTCTAGCAGTCGCTTTTGCCCGCAATTGATCTCGGCGAGCACGGTTTGCAATCATGGTCTGAAATTCAACAGAGTCAGATCCATAGACTTCGATAGTCACCGGCTTTTTGGTCTTTTCATCGATAATCAAATCGCCTGAAGGATATTTAAAGCCACTAATGATAGTTGTGTCTTTGACTTTTACTTTTGATAAATCCATTACTATTCCTCATGCCTGCGGGTTTCACATCCAAATAATTACCGGGAAGGCGGTGGATGAAGCCGCTTTTCAGTCGCGCAAACTTATCCCGGCAAACGGTTAACCTCAGCCCGAAGGTGCAGCCACTTTCACAAGTGCGCTGGTTATTTCAAGCGTGGTAGCCAGACCAATTACGGTATCGGCACCACCAATTATTTCGCGGACACCCATGCACTTGGTTTTGTAAAAGCGAACGGCGCCATCAGGCAGCGTCATCTTGCAAGACACCGAGGCACGGGCAGCGTGTGCCGCATCTAGAATGGCAACACCAGCGTCGTCTTCAGTGCTGTATGCCATTTGAACTTCTTGGCTTCCGTAGTTGCGAGAACCTTGAGCTTTTTGAACAACGGCGTCGGTAATTGGCGTGAAAGTCACGAGAGCATCTGTTGGGCCGAACTCACCCAGATCAGAAGCCAACTCAATGGCGGTATAGGTCAGCGCTCCATAGCCTGCCTCATCATCTGTGGCAGGTAGGGCAGCAGAAACGGCTAAAGCAGATCCAGCCGCGGCGATAAATTGCGTAGTCATAGGTTTGAACCTCAAAAATTATGCATAAAAAACCCGCACTAGGCGGGTTCGGGGTTTGGCACGGCTGCGCCGCTTTATCGCTCAGTGAATGCCCGGTAAGGCATCCGCAGCACGATCTTGTACCAACCGTCTTCGTTGTAACCGTTGGCGCGTGTTTGGCCGTTGGTCATTTCGACGGATTGGGTTAAATAGGTGTGAGTTGAATATAGAAAGAAATGGCTGAAAATTTCCTCAGCCTTGGTCTTTGCCGCTACTGCGCCGGTATTGACCGGGTAACGCAGCACCACTTGAAAGATACCGATTGCCTCATCCCAGCTATTAAGCGTAGCGGCATCGCTGCCTGCATCAAATACAGTTATCTCAGCGTAAGCGGTGCCGGGTGTTGGCGTATAGGCCACGCCTTCGTGCGCAATGGGAAGACCAAAGCTTCCAGCGATAAATGAGCTGATTAATGCTTGATCGACCTTAATGCTCACTTGTTCAGCTCCCGCGCTTTCTTGGCGATGTTGCGTTTAACGCGTGCGACGTTTTTGGCGACCATGGCGTCTTTTTCTTCGTAGACTTCAGCGTATGGCAGGTTGTTTGTCATGTAGGTTAGCGATACGCCTTGCACAACTGATTCAGCCTCAGCTATTGCCGCGCTGCCTTGCGGATCTAGGCGGTCTATTTGGGTCAATATCGGCGCCTCTTCGCTGGTCTGCCAGTTGCCTTTAAGGCGTCCGGTATCGACCCGCGTGTCTTGGATGGTGCCTTTAAATAACTCTAGCTTAACCGCTCGGCCTAGCTGCTCAGTGCTGGCGTCAATCTTCGCCGCAATCCTGCGCATATCAGCTTCAAAGCTCATGCTCTGACCTGAACAAAGTAGCAAATAGGTATACCAGCAGGGTTTACCGTTTTAATACCGACTACGCTGCCTAGTGTGGTGCCGCCCATTTGCGGTGTGTCGGTCATTAATGGTTCAACGGCGGCGGTAATCACCAGCATCTTGTCAGTGCTGCGAATGCGCGTACCGTCGATTAGGTTGTCAGGATAAGGCTTAATCAGGCCGATAGTCGTAGCGCTTTCATCACTGCCAGCCGTTGTCTCGCCGGTCACTGGATCGTATGAGCCGCCCGTCACGCGAGGCAACACCACAGGCGTGCCAAACTCATTCAGCAGCTCAACGGCAACCGCTGCCATGTCATCGTAAAAGGCCATAGTATTTCCAGACGTAAAAAAACCGGCGCTTGGCCGGCTTGGGCGTGCTTCTGTTTTTAAACTCTAACGACTGACAGCCCGCTATGTTTAAGCAGCAGTTTGATATGCACTTGCGATGGCTGTTCTTTATTGACCTTGAGCGCTTGTGATGGGTTTGCATACTGCACGGTCACCGCGCCTTCTACCCGCTTCGACACGACAGGAAGGGTGGCCAATGTCGGGTTGTAAATATCTTCGCCAGCCTGTAATTCGAGTGCTAGTGAAAGCTGCGCATTGAGCACTTGGCGCGGTATCTCGCTAGCCGTCCAATACCAGCCCTCAATCTCTAAACCGCTGCGAGGGTATGCGGTAGCTTGGTCACGCTCAACAAGGCAACCTTTTAAATTAGGCTCAAGCCCGTTGATGTAATCACAGGCTTTAATCAGTTTGGCGTCAGTTTCAGCATCGTCGGCAACGGTGACGCCACGAGCAAGCGCATAGGCGATAAACGTCTCGCGACTTACCCAGCTATTCGCGCTCTCGACCAGCGAGCCATCTTCAACGATTAACGCCATATAACACCTATGCCCATTCTGCGACCGTCGGCACAATCGATAATTGATTCATGCTTGAAGTCGCCTTTAATCTCAGCCCAAAGTTTGGGAACTTCAACGGCTAGATTGCCAGAATACACGCCTTCGCCGTCAATGTCGTGGAAGGCAACTATTGGCGCCGTTCCGTAGTTTAGCCAGTCTTGCTTCACGCCATGATAGGAGTGGTCGCCATCGATAAACACCGCATCATACGGGCCGTGTTTTGAAATCTCAGCGATCACGCTTGGCTTTGTTGAATCACCAAATATCAAGGTGATTTCGTAGCCCATAGCTATCAGCTCATCAGCGCAATCGATCATCGCTTGGCGGCTTGAGTCTTTACCCCATTTCCCGCCCGGTAGATCTACTGCGACCGCTTTGCTTCCCTTGGGCAAGGACTTAACCACTTCAAAGAAGGTGTCACCATGCCGCGTACCGATTTCAAGGTATCGGCTTACTTTCGATTCATTAAGAACGTCGATGAAACGCGCCAATTCATTAGGCTGCTGGCTCGCTTTGCGCCCGCTACGTGTCAGCATCGAGGCAACCATTCCTTTGTCAAAAACTCGACTGCAGCTTTTGTCTGATCTACTCGCCATTGACCATAGGCAACGCGGTTAAAGAATGCCCTGCGCTTTTTCATCGCGGGTAAGCGAGTGCCAGATAGCTCGGCATAGGGTGCGCATGGATCACAGACAACGGGAACGCCTGCAAGCAATGCCGCAAAACCTGCCGTGCTGTTGTAGCACACCACCAGTTTAGCGCCAGCAAAAGCCTCTTGCAGCGTTCCTTCCTGCTGCGTAACTTCGCTAGCGTCGAACTCATAGCCGCGCTTAGGGTGTGGCCGATAAACCACGTTGTCGTATTCATCAAACCGATCACGCAACCATTGCACATGGTCAGTGCCGTTCAATGCTGAGTCCCCGGGCTTCTGACCAAGGACTAATACATAGCCCTTAGCATCGCCGCCTTTCTGCACTATCGGTGTATCCAATGAATCGAATCGATCAGCCTTGCACTCAAAATCAGGCAAGCCATTAAGCCAGTCTTTGGATAGCTGCCAATGGCCTATTTGATGCTCGCTAGGCCCATTGGTGCGCTTGACGTAGCCCTGCTCATAGATAAACACAGGCACGCCGGCGGCTTTGTACGCCTCGATCAATTCAGGCTCGCGAATACTTCCAAGCAAGGCGATATCGCAAGGAACGGTCGCATCCATTCCAGTAACTACTTTGTGGCCCGACTGCTTAACAGCGAGCCCCAAATGTAGGCCGAAAATGTTGCGGCCGTGAATAGCAAAGATCACTCTGCGTCAGCCTTTTTGGCTGGTGCCTTTTTGGCTGGTGCAGGAGTTCGCACCTTCTCGCCTTCTGGTGCAAAACGTGCGTCCAGAATCTTATAACCCTGCTCGCGCCATTTCGCCTTATCTTCTGGCGTAACAGGGTGAGCCAAATATTTAATTTTGTCGGTCATGATCGTCATCCCGTGGAATGAAAAAAGGGGCCGAAGCCCCTATTGATTAAAGCGTTGCGTTACCAATCGCGATAACACCAGCGGTGTGCTTGATGTCGCTTGCGATCTTGTCCCAGTTGGTACCGGTAGCAAGCTCGGCATCAGTCGGTGATTTACCGCCGTTCGCCTCGTCCCACGTGTAGCCTTTCAAACCTAAACCGAAGGTGTAGTCGACCTGCATTGTGGTTTCAATGCGCAGCTTGCCGTTGGTTGTCTCAATGTTTGAGATCAAATCTCCACCATCGTGAACAATCGCCGCCGACTCTACCAAGCCCAACACTTTTTCAAGGTCCGGACTGCCAGTTTCGTTAAGCGCAGGCGCATCGGTTACAACAACCACTTTGCCGAGAATATCGACAACGTTGACGTTGTTCGCGGTGAACAACTGGACCGCATTAGTCAGGTTTTGGCCGATCAAGCGGTGGTACATCGAACCCGTCATGACGTTAGCCAAGATTGAGCTTGAGTGGTCACCAAACTTCGCGTGTGCGTTGTTCAATGCCGCATAGCTCAGTGCAGCCGAACCGGATACGTCATTGCTTGCAGCTGCTTGGTTACTGATCGCAGCGACGAGCGCGGCAATAGCAGTATTGAGCTGGTCAGCCATCAACGCCTCAGCGAAGTTACGCGAAGCAACCTCGATGCCCTCGGTAGTTGGCTTTTGCAACCACGTAAGCTGCGAAGGCTCGAACAAGATCGGGCCAAAGCCGCCTGCCACTTTTACAGAGCTGCGCTTTAACTGAGTGAGATCAGTTGCTGATGCTGCACCGTTCGCGGCATAACGATCAACCCGACGCTGTGCGCTGTGAATCGCTGCGAAGAATGACTCTTGCAGAAAATCACCATCAAAGCCTTCGGTGGTCAAGCGGATAGTGTTACGGCTCGCCTGATTGAATTTATCAATCATTTGCGCCAGCGTTTCGATGGTGGCAGGCATTATGTATTGGTTAAATACCTGCATTTGAGAAAGTGACATAGTGTCTACCTCTATTTGTTAAGTTCAGGGAATTTTTGCCCAATGGCTGCTTGACGCTCTTCGCGAGAACCGCCAAACGATCCAGTAACGGCCCCGCCGCCACCTTTCTTGCTACCATTGGCCCCGCCGCCGGATGCTTTACTGCCAACAACCACATGCGCGAACGCTGGATCGCTGGAAATTTCGTTTTTCAAATCATCAAGTGTGGATGCCGAGGGTTTGCCCTCAGCGTCGCGCACTGCTGTAACGTACTTACCGTCTTTCTGCTCTACAGCTAGACGGGCCTTGATATGAGGCAATAACACCTTTGCACTGCCCTCAACGGCTAAATCTGACGCCATTTGCAAGGCGACTGAATCAACTGTCATGTTTGTGACAGAGCCGTTCAGGCCATCAATCTGCGCCTGTAGCTCTTGCTCACGCTTGTTGTACTTCTCCTGCCAAGACTTGTCGAGCGCTTCGGTGTCGCCACCTTTGCGGGCGGCCTCTTCGGCAGCTTTTGCGGCAGCATCCTCAGCCTCTTTGGCCTTGCGAGTCGCCTCTTTTTTCTCATTAAGAAGCTCATCGACTTTGGCCTTAAGACCGGAGACATCTTCTTGCTGTGGCAATCCTTCGATGCCTAGCACGAATTTGCCGTCCTTCTCGGTGTACAACGTCTTGACCGACTCATCGACCCCGTCGAGTGAATCAAGTTGGTATTTCAGTGCCATGGTGTTATCCCCCAGGGATTGAATGCAGGCCCAGCCTGCGGACATAAAAAAACCGCCCGTAGGCGGCTTGGTTAAAACTGGTGTTGATTAAAATGCGGCGATGCGATCGCCTAAGATTTCAGAGTATTGCCACATAATATCGTTCTGAATCTTCATTCGTTCTTGCTCTGCCGGGTCGATTTCTTCAAATGTGGGGCTGTTGCCAATAAAATCACTTAACGCCCTAGCTTTTTCGTCAAGATCTCGCTTTTCATTTACAACTCTTTGCTGGTGCGGCTGCATACCCCTAATCTCCATCGTTAACTAATCTTAAATGCCAGCAACCTCAAAGGCTGTCGGCTCAATAGCGCGCATCATTTGGAGCGTCAACGGCTCAAAATTGCGACCTAAATTAAGTTCTGAGAAGCGCTCAGCAGTTAAACCGCCATCGCGTAATAGCTTGGCTCTTGTTGGGCCAATGGCATTAACTTGGAAATCTGCCGGCTGACGTTTTAGCCATGAATAATATGTCTCGTCTGCACTTGTCGAGCCAACGCCTTCCGTGCCGCGCGTCGAGCGCGTACCGCCTTCACCGAGAAAGCCGAACTTCTCCGTAAGCTTGGGGCTGGTGGTTGATCGACACCTGATATGTATTGGCGGTCTTGGCCCTTTATCAACCGGGAATGATTGGCCATCCAAGCTCCTGCACTGCTGGCTTGTTCTTGAATCGAGCGTGCTTACCCATTCAACACCTTCAACAATATCGCTATTAGCCTTCCATGTTTCATTGCGCGCAATTGATGCAACGTGCTGGACTGCTGTTCTTACAATGGCCTCGGCATTGCGATTGCTTACCGCCAATATCCCATCGTTAAACCGGCCCGCTCTTGTGCCGCGAACCGTTTGCAGAATCTGGCTAGTCGTTTGGCCTTCAAAGAAGCCTTGGCGAATGGCGCCGGACACGCGCTTAACTTCTGTAGACGTCCAATCTTTTACGAATGGCTCTAACAGTTTGCCGCCGTCAGCACCGCGAACCGATAAGGGCGCAGACGTTACCGCCGCCGCAACCTGAGTCGCTGCCGGAATAACCGTTTCAAATCCGACCACCTTGGACAGAGAGCGCGATTCAAAGCCAGCCTCATACTCTGCCAGCTCGATTAAATTGCCGCTCAAATGATCCCAGTAGCCGGCGTAGATTGAACGCAAATCGCGCTCTACCTCAGCCAGCAACTTATTCAATCTTGTCCGCGAATAATCAGTGAGCGTCTCACCAGAAAGCCTAAGCCGTATTGAGCGGTCTATCTGCTGCAAAAAGCTCGTGAACTGATTTACCTCGCCAGACTTTAAGCGCTCCAAGTATACTTGGTGACGAGTGCTTTGCTCTGTGAGCTGTTGGAGTGTGACGGCCATTAAATAACCTCAAGCGCTAAACCGCCGCCCTGTCTTTCCAGCTCATCTTTGATCGTTTCGTCTTCTTTCTCAGGGTCAATCAGCCCGTACTTTCTCAGCTGATCCCATAGGTCGGCTTCTGGATATTTGCCAGTAGTCCAAAGCTGTACCAGCGCGGCCAATGTCTGCGCATCGAGGTTCGGCTTGGTAAATTCTTGGTTGATTTCGTAAACAACCTCACCAGCGCCGCCCATGAACTCAAGCATCCACTCAAGGCATTGGGTGTAGGCTTCGGAGACGTTCGACACGGCCAGCGATAAGACGCTGTGCTCTGTTTCGTTTTCGTTTTGCGCTTCTGTTGCGGTCTTGACTGCGGAGCCTGCCGTAATAAGACGAGCGCCCATGGCGATCATCTGCTCTTGCTTCTGATCCATCGCCTCTTTGGCTGCTGTGTTAGCCTCCATCTGCAACAGATCAGCGCTGCCGCCGTTACCGACTACAAAGCCACCACGCGCGCCAACTTGCAGGCCATTCGGGTTTGCTTTTTCGAATACGTCAGCAGGCATCTCGCCAATATTGACAACCATTGTCGCTTGGCCGTGAATGTGGACGCTCTCTTCGTAGTCTGCCGAGTTGCGGTAATGGGCAATATTCAGTGATGCAAGGTCATAGATTGGCGAATCATCGACGTGCCAATCGTTGTTGCTGGATCCGACAAAGGTAAACGGGATTTCAGACCAGGCTTTACCCGCACCGTTTTTAACAATCCAAGGCTCTTGGTAAAGAGACCAAGCGCTCTTGCTGTCTTTGCGCCAAACCTCTTGCGTGTAGACGCCATCGGTCAAACGTAAAACGCGGTACTGCTCGACAGCCTCTTCACCAAATCCATCATCTGTGGGCTCGCTTGCCTGCTCAAAAAGCACAACCAGCGTATAGCGATAAACAGCGCCAAAGCGCTCAGTGCGCCAATTTCTAACCGATCGCGCATCGTAAGCCGCAACAGTGGCGCGAATACCGCCGGCATTCATTTCGGCGCGGCTAGAATCACCCTCGGTTTGCGGATAGTCCACCAACAAAGCATGACGCCCTTTTTTAAGCGCCTCACTAAGCGTTGTTTGTGATTGCTGATAGATGCTTAAGCCGTTGCCGTCGATGTCGTCCTTGATGTATTCAAGGCCTGTCGGTGCGGTGCAAGTCGGCACCTTACGGAAGGCTGCACCAACCAAGCTCTGTAACGTTCGACGAGTGGCGTTGTAGTAAACCGCGCCCTCTTTGTATTCATCGTTACGAACTTTATTTTCAGGGCTTGTGTCGGTTTTATTCAGAGCCGGCAAATACCCGTCGACATCGCCACTGGTAGCGTCGTCAACAATATTCCACGCGGGAAGTGCTGCTTTGTACTCCTCGCGCTGGAATGTGACGTCGTTTTTACTCATGTAGCAAAGCCCATTTTGATAGAGGTAACAGGTTTAATAATTGGGTAATCGTGGTGAATGAAGTAGCCGCCCGAATCTGGCAAGTGGTCGAGGCCTTGTGATTTATCAGGCTCACCGTTGTTGCCATACACTTGCTGCTCTAAGCATCGAGCATAAGATGGGCAACGAGACACATTCACCAAATACCCCGAACCGAAAGCCGCGTTCATTGCGTTGATACGATCCCTAACAGGAGGATTACGCTTTGGCGCGTGAACACTAAACCCGCTATCTCGCAATATTTGAATATCTGTCTTGCTTGCGTTGACTGACTTTCGCGAGTCACCAGAAGCATCAGGGAAAATGTGTATCGCATGGCCTGAATACCGCTCTTTGATGACCGAGCAAATATCTGGCGTGTCGTAAGCCTTGGTAATCTCAGCGACTGCCACGGGCTTACCTTCGCGCTTGACGTGGATTACCGCCGACATATTGCCGACGTTGAAGTCCATGCCGATAAATAAAGGCTCCCCCGCCGACTCCACTTCGTTAGTGTTGTGGCTGTCGCGGCTGAAACCTATGTAGATCGTGCCGCTTGTCAGGTTGACAAATAAACCTTCAAGGTAGGCATTTAGCAGATTCTCAGGGTAAATATCCCGAAGGCTCTGAACGTAATCCGCTGGTAAATGCGGGTTTGAATACGTTGGCGCCCGAATGATCTCGTAGCCTGGTATCTTCTGCACTTCCCACGTTTCGTAAACAAACCGGAAACCTTCCGGCGTTGTCGCCACGGCTGCGGTATTTGGTGAGCCATCCGGCTTCTTCTGCCGATTACGAGATAATATTCGCCGCCAAACTTCGGCAGCATCATCGCGCTTTAGTGTGTCCAGCTCATCAACGTCTGAATCGCCGACCTCGTAGCCAATGATTCGGCTTGGCGTATCCATGCTGCGAAAGATGATCCGTCCGCAGCCCTCAATATCGAGGATGTTGTGTGGGTGCTTAACCAGCCGATACGGAATATTCAACCCAGAAAGCATCTCCTCATAACGAGGCCATGCAATCATGCGGATCAAGTCGTAAGTCGGCTCATAAAAAGCGCGATCCGTTGTCGGGCATTGCAGCTTACCCAAGATCGACCGAACAATAAGCGCCTCAGTCTTGCCAGCACCGAACCCCGCGACCATTGCCGGGTATTTTGCACCGCTAAAGATGAATTTATCCTGCGGTATAGTCGGGTTAATCTCCACTTGGGCGATTGATTACAATGACTGGCGCTTCTAGCACCTTATGCGCCAAATTCTCTTGGAATGCACCGACGTTGATGTGCTTACCGATTAGCTCGCGAATACGTGTCCTGTCAGCGAGTTTAACCTTGACCACTTGGCCGATTGATTGGCCTTCAACAGTTAGTTCGTTGACGTCAACACCGGACACTAATCCTTGGCGCCAGATAAGCGGCCACTTGTGAACCGGTTTTAACGCGCCCGTGTCCTCATCATATAGATCTGCAAGGTCAGCATTTGATTCGGCGTCTAAATGGCTGAGCAATGAATCTGAGTCTACCTGCGTGCGCTTTGAGCGTTGCTCCTTGGCAATTTGCACCGCCGCCGAAACCTTAGCATTGCTTAGTAAGCGGCAAGCGTTGACTTCTGCGGTCTTACCTACGCCGCTATAACCGGCACGAATATAGGCTTGAGTGGCATTGAGGTCTTTTAAATACTCATCAACAAAGGCTTGCTGTTTTGGTGTAAGTGTTCCCATCTCAGCCCCCGGCTTTGATGATGCGGCCCTGCCGCGTGATGTGTTTGGTGTTACAGGTTTTCAGCCAATACGCTGTCGCCCTCGCGAAGCTCTAAATTAACTACAAAGTCGTGCTGCCCCATGACCATTTCGGCCAACATGCGGCGGCGGGTGTTTCGCGGGTCTAATACCCATCCGTGAGTGACCTGGTCGTCATGCCATCCGATCACGCTATACAGTGATCGAATGTCGCCGTTTCTGGCTTGTTCAAGTAGCCGTTCAAGTTGCTCGACTAATTCAGGGTTTGGACGCTTATCCGTCATATCGTGTAATGACATAATTCGTCCTCAATAAGTTACCCAGTCACGCCCTATTGGCATCGTAAGTGCCAAGAAGCAGCCGAAGCTGTGGGAGTAGAGATAGAGCGCCTGAGCTGGCGGTGTTTTAACCCACTTGCCGTCTTGGGCTAGGCGCTTGGCCTATGGGGATCAGTTGCTTTGCTGTTGCCGCATCATTCGCAGCATGACTTCGAGCTTACCGTCGACGCCTTCGATTGCTTTCTGAGTTACTTTTTGCTCAGTAACAATCTCACGCTGCTTTTGCTCTAGCTCGTCGATTCGTTCCGATACTTTGACCGTGGCGATCTCTGCCACTTGGTCTTCTGCCCAGCTTAGTATTGGGCCATAGCCGATAACGCCAACGATGGTCATCACTGCTGTGATTATGCCGCCGTCTTTGATGTTCACGGAATCATGATCCCACGCAAACCGAGATATAAAACGCCGATAGCCGTTAGCGCAGGTATCCACTTTGTCAGCAGCGAATCTAATGCGCCTTTGCCGTGTTTTGCCTCTAGCTCTAACGTCAGTATTGATCTGTTCAGCTCGCGAATGTCTGAGCTTAGATCATCAATTTTGGCAACCATCGTGCTCACACGATCCATCCTGTCTTCAACAATAGAAATTCGGGTTTCGTGCTTGCTTAGATGCGCTTTGTGGAAGTTAGTCTCACCCCATAGGCGGTTAACTTCTTCGCGCTCATTGTTGTCGAGTGCCATTACTTTGCCTGCATCTGCCGACGGTAGAAGTACAACGCCAAACTTGCGACCAACGCACAAATAACGGCTTCTGGTGGCTGTTCGGGATCTAACATCAATAACGGCGATGCAGCGACACCGGCTAAACCAACTAACGATGACGGTTTAAGCGCATTATCTTTGCGCGTATCAGAATCAGTGATGATCTTTGCCGCTTCTTTGGGCGAAGGAAGAAGGCTCAACAGATACGGTAGTACCGCTTTCAGTAATGGGGTCACAGGCTTGGCTCCACAAGTTTTTTGAAGTTCTGCACGTATTCATGAACAAGGCCTTTACCGAGTGGCGTGTTGTAGTGCAGCTTCCAGTAGGCGGCTTGACCATCTAGGTCGGCCGGTAGCGCCTCTCTGACTCGCAGATAGTGAACGCGAGCCATAGCGCAGGCATAGGAAAGGTTTTTAAGAAGATTGTTTGCAGCGAAACCGGCACAACCAGACGCACGAAAGATTGCAGCCGCTAATTCAGGCCGATATTGAAGATAGTTATTTACGATGTCGTTGTGAGTAGCTGGCTCCATCTGCCATAAGCCCAATGCAGGGCCTCCACCCAATTGATGGATATACTCAAACCGGCTTTCTTGGGCCGCAGTGCCAAGTAAAAGGAGTTCAGCAGCGTCGCTATGCGCATTAAGCTCACGCAGCACAGGACGAATCACATACTCGCGTAATTGTTTTACGTTGAGCATGTAACCTCCAGACGTGAAAAAGGCCCGCGTTTGCGAGCCCCTTGGAATTTTAACAGCCTCTATGATCTCAGATAATTGATAGGTATTTTATGGAAAATTTTATATTTCCAAGCCTCGCCTCTCGCACTCAGCAACCCACGCATCTATCGCCGGCCGCAAGTGCTCTTTCAGCTTCCGATTAACCCAGTCCCACGTCTTGCGCTCTTTGCAATCCATCCATTGTTCTGATGTGTAGCCGTACCGCTCCCAAATAGCCTGCTTGCGCATAATGGTCGCGTTCTTCTCGCGCTCATCTGGCACCATGCGGGGCGAATAAATATGATCGAGCATGTCTTTCTTGCGCATCATTTGCTGCGCGGCCGTGATGGTTTCCTTGTCTTCATGCGGAGCTAATAGCGGGTAAGTAACTAAAAACTTCTCGGCAATATCAGGGTTAGGCTTAAACCGGCCACGGATGTGTGAAGGAAATGGATCGGGAAGCGCGCTTACTGCGTGCTTATACGCCGAACGCTTCCAGTCTTGCTCATCTATCAACACAGAGCTTCCGCTGTTGTTGCGGCTTGCTGAGGCGTGAACCAGTGTTGCTTGGTTACGCACTCGATAGTTTTTAGGATCAAAGTCTTTCGGCCGAGACTGGATATAATCAGCAAGCACGTTTTGGCTGCTACCCTCCCCGTCTTCGTAAATCTCTTTGAGCTTCTGATAAACCAGTTTGTAATCCACCCTTACCGCCTCTGCTGTGCTCATGCGTTGCCCTCTAGTCTGCCCAAATAACCCAAATAGCGCTGACGAAAAACGCCACCAGCCCACCAAAGCCAAACGTAAGCACCACAATCTTGAACCAATCCGGCGGGTCAGATTCTTTGAGCATTCCAGGTATTAATAGGAATAGCGCAAACATCAATCCTGTCTGCATTAAGTTTTGAACCATCATGCTGCCCTCGCCTTTTCCAGTTCGTTAGCCAGTTTTGAATAATGCTGCTTAATCGCTTTCAGCTCGTCGATGCTGTATTTCTTTGCTTCGTGCGGGCCTTCTAGCCAATCAAGACCGGCTTCACCGATATAATTAACCAGCGTTTTGCGATAATTAACGATGTTGCCGCTTAGGTGGTTGTTACAGGTGGAGCATTGCTTCCAACAATTTAGCGGCTCGAAGCGCAGCTCAGGATTGCCGCCAACGGTGCGGTAGTGGCCGGCGTCCCATTGCGCTGCTGTTCTGCATCCACACGATACGCAAGGCTTATCCGCATCCCTTTGCCTAACCCATTTATTGAATGCCGCCTGCGCTTCTTTTGCCCACTCCCCGCGTGTTTTCAGTCTCGCCTTAGCTTCGCGGTTTGCCTTGCGTTCTGCTTTGTCGATTTCTTTGCGGGCAATTGATATTGCGCACGCTGGCGAGCAAGCCTTAGTCAAAGAATTTCTGGGCATGAAGCGATTGCCGCATTCGTGGCATTTTTTGGCGCGAGGCTTAATCACGCCGCCCTCCCCATAGTTTCCTTACAAGGCCAAGGCACAAACACGCCGAACTTACTCGTCATGTGCCGGTTTAGTGTTTCGTAGATATTCGGGTATTCGTCGCGGTCTGGCTCGGTAGTTGAGTCATCGCCGTACATTGCCTTCTGAATTGGACGCCATAACTTGTCTTTGACTGCGTGAGTCGTCCAAGGTATTTCAACTTCTGGCTTTAGCACTGCCCGTTGATCCCAGCCGGCATCATTCAGCGCATCGCCTAGCATGGTGCAAAACTTATGCAGCGATTTATTCTGCTTAGGGCTGCGCTGGCGACCTGTTTTATGCTGGCACCGCAGATAGCCGTACTTTGCAAAATCTGCCTCAATTCGAGCAATGTAAGCCGCTTTGCGCTCGACTGAGTTCACTATCGTTACGTCGCCTTCCACCTAAACACCCCACACAATCAAAACAATGCACATAGCCATCGCGTAAAGGCCGAAACAGAACGGCACAGCAAGCCAAAACGCGCCGCCATCGCTCAACCTGCAAAAGCTACCGAATGTCACCAGCGTGGCGATTAGAAGAGCTAGGCCGATCATGCTGCACCCGCCTGAACTTTTGCCGCCATATCCCAGAAACGAATATTCGCTAACCGTGCAATATCAATCGCCTTTTCCGCACTAATCACTGTCGCGTCCCTGTTTGCTTTTGCGCGTTTTTTTACGAAAGCAGTATTGGGCCCATACACAAGAATCACACCGCAGTTCTCAGAAGGCAGAAATTCAAGCAACGAGTCATCCCAGACGTCAGCAGGAATTGCGAAATAGTGCTTCCAAACTTTAGGAGGCCATTCTCGTGCAGTGCTTTCATAAACAGGGGTTCTCATCATTCGTACACGACTATCGCTGCCGTAGTTTGTCTCGTCGTAACCAACAACCTCACGACTCCACCACTTTTCCTTTTTTGCATCCGCTTTAAAGTCAGCTCGACTAATTTTTATTTCCACATCAACAATACGCAGTGATTTATCAACACAAAGCAGATCACACTCATGACCAGTCCAGTTACAGTTAGGAACCACCACGACCGATCGCATACCAAAGAATTTTTGGAATATAGCTCTAGCCATTAAGGCTTCAGTCCACCTGATTTCGTTTTTCTTGATAAATGTCATCCCTGCACCCTCTTCACCGCAAACAGCGCAGCACCTTGGCCATCGTTGTCAACGCGCATCGAGTCAAAGCACTTGTGCTTAAGCTCTTTCACGTCGCCCTGCTTCACCATCGTTAGCACCTTGGCGTTAATCTCTGGGCGAGGTATTCCGGTTGCCTTGGCAATATCAACCTTTGTCGCGCCAGCCTCGCCGTACCGACAAATCACCGCGTAGATTTTTTTGTAGCCGGGTAGCTCAATTGCCTTTCTCATTGCACCGCGCTCTTTGCTTCGCGTTTTAACTCCGCGCTTTTCCACTTCGCTAAAATATCTTCTGATAAGTTGCCGGTGTTCATCACGTAACTAATCGCCGCGGCCCGTTCTTCTGCGTGCTGGCGATGTTCTTTCCCAAGGCCATGAGCGTCGCCTTTGTGCTTTAATCCGGCACGAATGCGGAACTCGCCCATTTCATGCGCTGCTAGAGATTGTTTTGCTAACTTTTTGCCTGCTACTTTCATGCTGCTAGATTCCTTGCGCTGTAGATCTTCTGGAGTTTGGCCAAACCCTTTCCGGTGATTACTGGCGTGACCGCTTTTTGAAGTCCGTTATATGGGTGCTCATAGGTCGAAAGTTTCACGCCCATGTAGCCCTGCTCGATCTTGGCTTGGTACGGCTCGTTTTTGCGGGTGATCCAGCCTTGTTCGCGCAGGAAGTTAAACAACCGGCCTCGGCCTGTATTTAATATTTTGGCGGCTTCTGCGATGGTAATAGTGTCTTCTGACTTGGCCACTTGATCGTGAAAGGCGATCTTTGGTTGGGCTGCGTCCAGTTCGGCGGCGAGAAGCTTCTTCGACTCCTCGGCCTCGATGCGCTTGAGTTCTGTGTCGCGCATCATGTCGATCAGCTCGAGCGTGGATAGCGCCCTGGGCTGCTGTAACTTGCCGGTGCGGTAATCAAGAAACACCTGGTTAACCTTGAGCTGGAATGCAGGGCTTATCCAACCGGCGTAGCTGATGGCCAATAATTCATGTGCAAACGTGCCTTGAGCTCCGCTGCCGCCCTTACTGGCCGATATGCAATTATGCACATCGCTCTGCTCGAGCTCGGCAACGAGATCTTTCGCGCCTTGAGTTCTAAGCCACTGCGCAGGAGCTTTGTTGCTTCCTAACCCGCTAGCCCGATGAAGTGCGTTCAAGTTAAAGCGCCCCTCGTCGTCAGTAGTGATCTCAACATCAGCAATCACTGGAAATTTAATAATATTGCTCATAGCTAAATCCTCACGCGCTTAGTTTTAGATGTTCAGGTGTCCACAGCTTCGATAGCAGCAGCGAAGGCGGTGTGTGTTTGTGGTGTGCGGGTCTTACTAGGTCGACAGGCTGAACCGGCACCGCTAACGAGGTGTAACGCAGCCCTTTGCCGCCCTGCTTCGTCTTCCCCTTAAACCCGTCGTGCTTAATCAATCCAGTATCAAGCAATTCCTGTAATCGATTCCGCAGCGAATACGAGCTAAAATCACACGCGCTTAAAATTTCGCTTTGCTTGCAGCCCTGGTGTTTGTGGATGAACGTGTGAACCGCCGTCCGATTTTGGTTTGTCACTTCGGCTGAATGCTGATTAGCGGCCATCAGTTCAACCCCTTCGCCCAATCGCGATCTGCGTGTTTATCGATAAATCCTGCGTTGCTGCCAGTGAATGGCACTACCGCGCCGCCTGATGTTTTCGCCTTAGCCATCCACTCGTATTGAAATCCGCGCCAGTTGCGCGTTACGCACTCGGCCAAGCACTCGTCAACCGACACACCCGCATCGACTGCGAGGCGTAATTCTTTTGAAAAGCGGTTGATAACGGTTTGGCTGATGCTTGCCTTCAAACGCTTGCGCATAGCCACCCAATCGGTCAGCGTTTGGTCGGATGGCATTTCCGGCCAACTTGAGTAATCGAGATCAATTTTTTTATTAGTATTTGTTTTATTCTTTTCATTCTTTAATTCTTTACATTCTTCTAGTGTTGTCGCTGGCTTGTCGCTTTGCCTGTCGTTTGCCTGCGTTTTGCCTGTCTCTTTGCCTGCGGTTTGACTGTCGCTGTCTTGGTAGTCGTCGTAGTTAGTTATTGAAATTATTGAGAATTTGTTTGTTTTTTGCCTGTCGATCATTTGATTGTTTTCTAGCAGCTTTAAGAGTCTGCGCAGTTTGGAAATGCTGATTTTGCTTGTCGCTGAAAATGCCTCTAAACCGAACAAAAGTTGACCACGTTTGACCGTTATCAAGGCACCGTTAAACATTCTCGTTTTGTCAGAATGGTTCGCGTTGAGCAGCATCGTCATCCACGCCTTAAAGAACTCTGGATCTTCAAAAATCCAATGGTCTTGGATAGCTCTATGCAATTTGATCCAACCAGCCACAGATCAACCCGCCCGAAGCTGTGCAGCAATTCCAGCGCTTTCAAGTCGCGCTAGCTTTGCCCTGAGTTCGGCTATTTCGTCGTTATCCTTCCGACCATGCTTATCCAACAAATAATACAAAGGGCTCATATCGCCCGACTTGCTCAGATAAAGCTCTAGATCGTCGATAGTGAAGTTGCGCGGATCGTTTGGGTTATCAGACAGCTTCCGTGTTAGCTCTGACGGGCTTAAGTCCATATCAGCGGCTACGTGCTTCTTGGGAATGCCTCGCGACTGCCAAAGGTTAGGTATCGCCTCTTCGCGCAAAAATTCCTTAAGGCTCTCGCTTTGCGCGCTAATACCGGCGTCAAAGTTAAGGGTCATTTGAGTAGTGGAAAGTACTGTCATAATTTGTTCCGCTAGTTTCCGGTACGAATTTTTGGTAAATAAAAAGCCCGACACACAGGTGCGGGCTTAGGCGGCTTGGGTTGGGTTCATTAGGTGCCAAGGGAAAGTTGGGCATAAGGTTTCTTTGGGAACATCTCCACCAACAAGAGATTCCATTTCCACAGCCCTAACAGACGGGACTGGCCTTTTTCCGGCAACCCACTCAGCGACAGTTGGAGGTTTAACATCGAGCAGTCGAGCCAAATTAGCCTGACTACCTACAGCTGGATGATCGATAACCGCCTTAATGGCAGCCTCGACACTTTCGTTTTTTTTGCGCATTTTGCGACCTCAAAATATCCTTGAGGAAGAATATAAGGCATTACCTTATCTAGGTCAATAGGTATTGCCTAATCGGGATGGCGGAGAATTACAATAGGTATTACTTAATGATTCAGGCTTGCACGATGCTAGAAGGTAAAGATTTGGGAGACGCCATTGAAGCCGCCCGAATAAAAAAGGATGTGTCTAAAAAAGCCATGGCCGACCACTTTGGCGTTAAACCACCATCCATTCAGGACTGGGTTAAACATGGTCGCATCAAAAAAGATAAGCTCATGGAATTGTTTAAGTATTTTTCCGATGTTGCTGGCCCTGAGCATTGGGGGTTAACGCCTCAAGATTCTGAAGTTGGGTATTTATTTTATCAAGACACGCTGGCCAAATTATCCCCATCAGTTTTAAAAGCTTTGCGTAATCTATCTTTGCAGCCTGCTGATGTTCAGGAAGGTGCAGTAGATGCGATAGCGCATCTCCTTGACGACCAGAAGCGATTGCTAGATTCAGAAAATCAATAAGCTCTGAAAGCTCGCTGTTTGAGAAACCAGTAAGCAGATGAAGGGGGATGCTTTTGTTGTCCATTAACGTTACCTCGTCACCGCTGGCGCTTAATCTAAAGCCATGAAATCAGCGGAGGATTGAAAGATTACTGTGTTTTTATACAGTGATCAAGATTGAATTTTGACGCTATATGCGCCAGCCAAACTCAACGTACATCGCGAAATAAAGCTGTCAAATTAGGGTGCACGATAATAAATTACTTATATAACAACAGGTTGAGTGATATGGATTTTACGCAAGCTGAGCAATTACTCGCGCTACCAAAGCATATGGTTTCCAGGCAAATAGATTGGGCTGCAACGCAGCGAGGCTTGCCGTTTCAAAAACACAGATCCGCTATAAGCTACCGCGAAGAAGTAATGGAAGGTGTTTTTGTAGAATTGGAGTACGGGCCAAGTATTCTTGCAACACTTAGCCCTAAAATGAGCTTTTCAATGATAGCTGACGGCCTGCGACTGGTTGGCATTGATGTTGGCGGAACCAAGGCTCATAAAAACCGTTGCGGTGCCGGCCTCCCCTACTACGGAAAACGAGTTCCTCAGCCGCAGCTCAACTTCCCTGTACATGACGCAGTGGTCGGTTATTGTGAGCCTGCAACAAGTAATGACTACGCAGATTTGTGGCAAATTTTCCTTGATCGTGCCAATATAAAAACCGCTCCACCGTTTCGGCTACCCAGTATGGAGCAAGGATTATTGCTATGAATTGCGAACCAATACTGTCTTCATTCGGCGCACACTGCCAGCATATCAGCGAGTCTTTGGCATATATTGAAAGCCCGCTAACCACGGCATATGACAGTGGTTTAATAGGCGCATTTGTGCAAAAACTGTCGCACGGCAAGTACCGTCTTTCTGATAATGCAGAAACGCTTTTTTATGCATCGGTAAATCAAATACCGCTCAAGGCCCGCAAAGCTGCCGCTATGGTTGAAAAGACCGGTCATGCAAAGATGGCGGAGTCTGGGGAGATTTACATGGTCTGCGATGAGTCTAGCCTTGGCGACTCGTACACTCTTTTTGTTGAGCATATAAGTCAGCTGGGTGCAGAGCTTAATAAACTAAAGCCAGCACCTAAATCCGCTTTTCAGAGACTTATTGGAAAAACACTGGTAGATAGGTTTGGTAATGCGCTAAGTCAAAACAAATCTATTATAGGCGCAAGCGGCCATGAAGTTACTTTCCAGTTCGCGCTTAAGTTGGGTGCAGACATTAAATACATAAACACCATTGGCGCTAAAGCTACGGGCCCAAACTGGGGCTCTGTGTACAGCAATATTGGTAAATTGGTTGATGTTCGGAGTGCTAACCCCAACCTAAACAGAATTATAGTTATGCAAAAGTCCATTTCACAGAAAGATGACAGTAAGGCTATAGCTGCGTTAGCTGATGTATCAAAAGTCATTATTTTCGACGAGTCTTCCCAGCTTTGCGACATTCTCGCAGCATAACCAATCACCGCTTTTCCAAACAAGGAGGTTCAAATGAGAAAGAAATTAATGTTCTTGGCTTTATGTTTATCGACCGCTGCAATTGCAGGGCCATACAAAGCCGGCCAAAAACTTGATGCAAAAAAAATTGGTTGGATGGATCGTGGCATGAGCTTAATGCGCGATAAATTAAAAGACCCTGATTCAGCAACATTCAAAGATGTGTATTTTTCGCAAAAACCAGGAATGCCACCAGCAGCTTGCGGAATGGTAAATGCTAAGAACGGATTTGGTGCTTTTACTGGTTACAAGTATTTCTTCTCGGCTGGCAAAGCAGAGTTCACTATCTCTCAAGATGATATGGTGGATTTTTCTGACGTGTGGAATCAACTCTGCAAATAGCAAATCCCGCCACTAGTTAAACCAAGCCGCCCACCGAGGCGGTTTTTTTTCGCCTGTGATTTGAGTATAGCAAAATAATTAGGCATTACCTATTGACTGATATAAGGTAATGCCTTACATTTAACCCATACCAAACACCACCCAAGTCCAAGCAAGGGCCGCGACAAGGGATAAGGAGCTGACCCCCTCCGGTGTACCGAAAAGCCTAGCGAACGCAGCTTAGTAAGTGGGTAAACAGATAACCAAACCAAGGGACAGGCAGATGAAAACAGGCATATACAAAATCACCACGAAAAGCGGCCTCTCTCGCGAAGTTGAGGTAATCGAACGCAAAGGCGTGATTGGCGCAATGTTTCACTTAACCGGCAATTTCCTACCAGTCGCAAACTGGAAAAACGTAGTCAGTGCTACGCCAGTAAATCAGTAACCCCTAGGTACTTGGCCCAGACCATCGGGCCTTTTTTACAGGACAGAGATATGAAAAAGCAAAACACGGCACAAAAATTACTGGTTGCATTGGGTGTTGACGATCTAAAGCTTCAAAGCTGGGGCCGCTTTCACAGCTACAGCTATACACGCAAAGGCCCAGGGATTAAGCACGACAAAATAACCGCCAAGCGCAAACGTAAGATTGCTTTACAGCAGCAAGCAATATTCGAGTAACCACCGCCAAAAGGATTTGGCGCCTTAATCTGGAGAGCCGCATGAAATTAGAAAACCACATGGTTATCGACCTAAACCGCGACCTAGATCGCATGTTCCTAGCCGACACCGGCCAGCAACGTGCTGACAAGGTTGAAGCAATAGCCGAAAGCCTGTGGTTTGACGAGTCGATCATCAGCGAAGCGGTATCGGAGAGTAATAACTTTCCAGCATTCCACCGCGCACTACTGGCGGGCGATACCGCAGAAGCGGGCCGGATTATTCACCAAGGCATTACGGATTATATCAACACCATTGCGGAGCAAAGAGCATGAAACAGACAGTGACGTTATACATACATCGTAATTTGGATTGGAAAGAGGGCTCATCCTACCCAGACGAGTTCAGTATCGACACCTGTGACTGTACAAAAATGAGTCACCTTAATTATCTACTTTTAGGCACCCAAGAAGTTGAGGTGACTATTCCCGATGTCGATTACCGCGAAAAAGCTGTGGCGAAGTTCGACAAGCAAATAGCCGCAATTAAAGCTGATGCCGCTTGCAGGGTTCGCCAAGTCGAAACCAAAAAGCAGGAGCTATTGGCAATCGGTAACGAGGTGGCAGCATGAGCGGCTACAAAGTTATTTATCAAATCGACGACGCAAATCTGTCAATGACGTTTGAATGCGCCACGGTTGAGCAGGCAATAAACAAATTTGAGCAAACGAACTTCGCCCGTCATAACGGCTTAGACGAGCGCGACGTAGTAGGCATTGAACGAGTCGAGGTGGTGGCATGAGCAAGCAAGAGCACGCAGCGCTAAGACGCCGCCATGTAAAAGCAATACGAGGCAATGTTATATATCTAAGGCCTTGGCCGCGCAAAGCACGTTACGTCGCACCAACGCCGACGAGCGCAGCATGAACACTGCAACAGGGTGCGAGGTGAACAATGGAATTTAAGCTAGGTGATTGCGTGAAAATTATAGATGAGAACCGAGTATTTAAAGTTTGTGGATTTACCGGCAAAGGCAGCATGGTGATTCCAGAGGGATGGCTAATTGACCAAGATGGATTTTCGATTAACCCGAAGTTTTGCGAGAAGTACGAGGGTGCAATTAGCGCAATACCGTTATAGCACCCCATTTGCGAGCCGCCAGGTCTCGCACAATAAAGGGTTATAGAGATGAAGGGGTTAGTAATCACCATACTTATTCTCACCGTTTACGGCTGGGTAATGACAGAAGACTACAACGCGCAGCATACCGTTGCTGCGAATGGAGAGTGAAATGACAACAGAAAAAACACATTACCGGAAGGCGTTTAACTCGCCATACCTAAGCAGCGCCGACATTGTTGGCCCAACTATTCTGACTGTGGCGCGTGTAGAGCTTTCAAGTGATGCGACGAAGAAGACGAAAGACTTTTTCAACACAGCCCATTTTGTAGAGCGCGAAATACGCAAAGGCGAAAAGCTCAAACCGATGATACTTAACGCGCACAATTCCAAAGTAATGAAAGAGCTTACCGGCTCACATTTCTTGGAGGACTGGGCAAACACCCCGATAACGATCTACGTGGACAGTAACGTGCGCTTTGGTCGTGAAACTGTGGAAGGTTTGCGGATTAGTCCACAGCCACCAGTGCAGAAGCGTCCAGTCGTTACCCGTGAAAACGCGAAGATGTGGGAGCGAGCAAAAGCCGCCTACCTACGCGATGGAAATCTTGATGCAGTGCTAGAAAAAGCCGACATCAGCGACGAAGACCAACAAGCCATTATTCAGGAATGCGGCAATGTTTGAGTTTTATGACGTAGAACAAAACACCGATGCGTGGCTCCAGCTTCGCGCTGGCAAGCTGACAAGCTCTAACCTTGGCAAAGTCATGGCCAACTACGGGAAAGCCTTTGGCGACCCTGCTAAGAAGCTGGCAGTGCAGATAGCGATAGAGCAAATCACTGGCAAACCTCAAGAATCTGGTTACAGCAATGACCACATGGATCGGGGCCATGAGCAAGAACCGATTGCGCGTATGAAGTATGAAGACGAGATGTTTTGCAGCGTCACAAATGGCGGCTTCTTTGGCTCTGACTTTATTGGATGTTCGCCTGACGGTTTGGTTAATGACAACGGCGTCATTGAAATTAAATCAGTAATAGCCAGCGTTCACTTTGCCAACATTATGCGCGGCGGTGTTGATCCCGCTTATAAATGGCAATGCGCCGGCAACGTCAAATTCACCAGCAGAGATTGGATTGATTTCATCAGCTACTCCGCAGAGTTCCCAGAAGATAAGCAGCTCTATATCTACCGGCTCTACGCTGAAAATCTTAGTGCTGAATTTGAGCAAATCGATATAAGAATTGCAGAGTTTAACGAGTTAGTGGAAACGACAAAGCACAAAATACTTAACTCAAATTACTTAATACTAAATGCGGAACAGAAAGCCGCTTAACAGAGAGAGAAAATTTATGAACGTTTGGACGTTTTCAGGAAATTTGGGAAGCCGAAATGGCTAAGGCGCTTGATATATCAGGTCAAAAGTTTGGGCGACTGACCGCAATACAGAAAACCTCGCTGCGTCGTGACGGCAAAGTAGTTTGGCTTTGCCATTGCGTTTGCGGCAGAGAAAAGCTAACCACTGCAAGTATTTTAAAAATGGGGCTGGCCCGAAGCTGCGGTTGTTTGCACAAAGAAACGTCAATTTCTAATCTGCCAAAAAATACATACAAAATCGGGCAAAAACGAATAGTTACGAAGGGATATATTGAAGTAAAAACCAAAAACGGGTTTATCCGAGAGCACGTCAAGGTCATGCAGGATGCCATCGGTAGGAAGCTATATCAAAACGAGGTGGTGCATCATATTGATGAAAACAAAAAAAACAACGACATATCAAACTTGCGGCTAATGACTAATTCTGAGCACATCACGCTGCACAATAAAGGGAGAGTTCTAACACAAGAGACTAAGGAGAAAATATCTAAAGCCAACAAACTCCGCACCCGCACAAAAGGACATATAGGGAAAAAGCTGAACGAAAGCGATGTTATTAAAATTAAAGCCATGATCCAAAGCAAACGGCCCCATATCGAGATTGCGACGTTATTTTGCGTTTCAGTTACATCAATAAGACTCATCCAAAAAAACAAAACCTGGAGATACATATGAATACTTGGTGCTTTACAGGACACATCGGAAACGATTGCAAAGTTCAATCAACGCAAGGCGGTACAGCCGTTTGCTCTTTCAATGTCGCGGTAAGCTCCGGCTTTGGTGATAAGGAAAAGACCACTTGGGCGCGCTGCGCAATCTTTGGAAAACGTGCAGAGGGTAAGTTGCCTGAACACTTAACTAAGGGACAGAAGGTGGCTATATCCGGCGAATTGACGTTGGACGAATGGCAAGATCAGCAAGGCGCAAAGCAAAAAATGCTCACAGTTCGTGTTAATGAGCTTGATTTGATTGGCGTGAAAGCAGAACAGAACACGCAAAGCCAAGCACCACGCCAGCAGGCACCGCAGCAGCAGGCACAGCAACCGGTTGACGATTTCACGGATGACTCAATACCGTTCTAACCCACTGGCCAGCGCATGGCCTGAACCGCTGGGGACGGCGGTAGTGGATCGGTGGCCGCACCGTATGCGTGGCGGTACAAATTACATTCAGAAGGAATATTGAAATGCCAACAGGATACACAGCAGACATCAAAGACGGTATCACGTTTGAACAGTTCGCGATGAACTGCGCAAGGGCTTTCGGCGCGTTAATCATGATGCGTGACGAGGCAAGTGATGCCGAAATACCAGAACGGTTTGAGCCCAGCGACTACCACTTGATCAAGTCGCGCGAGGCTAAGCAAAAGCTCGGCGAGTTGACCATTATGACGGCAGATAAAGCCGAAGAAATGGCACAGGCGGAGCATATAAAAGCCGAGGCGAACCGGATTGAGCAGATCGACAGAAGTCGTACTCTTCGCGCGCAATACACTGCCATGCTTGAAAAAGTGAATGCTTGGACGCCGCCAACAGATGAGCACGGCAAGCTCCATGCATTTATGGTCGAGCAAATCGAAAGCAGCATTAAATTCGACTGCGACGAAGAGTACTACTTGACCCCTACTGAAAAATTAGTGGGTAGCGAGTGGCTGGCCAAAGAGATTGAACGTGTCAGCAAAGAAATAAAGTACTGCACCACCGAGTACAACAAAGAAGTTGGGCGCACTGAAAATCGCAATAAGTGGATTGCAGATTTGCGTGAAAGTCTCAGCTAATTGGCGGTATTTAAAGCGACATGCTTAATTTTTGCAGGAATTTATACATGACAGTGCCGGTAGACATACAAAACCACTGCAATCTATACACGTTTTGTCGTGGCTGTCCGCTTGGGACTTGCACAGCACCAGTATCACAGCGCGAGTACGAGGGCTGGTTAGCAGTCAGGATTAATGAGATCAGGAAGGTGATTAAGCCTAGCGCTTAATGCCATAGGAGAGAGAAGTGAAAGAACTAAAAGCACTACGAGAAGTTTACCGAGCTGGCACCGCCCTTCGTCAAACAGCGCCAGTGGATGACGACTTTCCACGAATGATGCACAGCTTTGATTGCGCTCTTATGGCCGCTAGCAAAGTGACGACCAGTGATGAAGGTTTAACGATTAACGGCACCGCTAAGGCCCAGTGTGAATGGGTAGAGCGCATGGGATGGCATAACAAAACCGTTTTGGAGGCGCTTGCGTTAATCGGTAGCGAAGTTGGCGAAGCGGTCAATGAATGCCGAATGGGAAAGCCTAGTGAAAAATTCGGTGAAGAATTGGCCGATATTATTCTGCGAACGCTAGACCTATCCGTAACAACTGGCGTGAACATCGAGCAGGCCATAATCGACAAAATGGCCCTAAATGAAACACGCGGCACGCGCGGCCGAGTAGTTTAGCGCCGAGGCGACGGAGGATTTATGCCAGACATGACAAAGCCTTATAGTTACATAGAAACAGAAATTGAGCGCTTGGATTACGCGGAGCAGGATGCTCGCCAAACAGCTGCCAATAAAAACTTTGAAGCGGATGTTTTCAAGCGGAACAGAATACAGCTAAAAATTGCGCTAGATAAGCAAAAGGAAGCCGACGAAGAACGACACAGCGCTATAGGAGAGTGAGAGTGAAAGTGAAAGCAGAGCTAAGGCAGGAAATAAAAGCCCTTCGATTTCAGATGGCGAAGCTGGAAGAAAGGTGCAAAGAGCGTGAGGATAAGTTGGTAAATCTCATATTTGCGTTAGAGCCTTTTCTAAATGCGCTATCTCCAGAAATGCACGAGAAGATAATTGCCGCCATTGAGGAGAGTGAGAGTGAGTGAATTAAATAATTTTCTAGGCGAAATTCAGTCCTGCTTGATCGCAGCAGGCCATAGTCCGCCGGATTGGCCGACAACACGCGATGACAGCCCGCTGGAGTCGGCTACAACCATGATCGGTGGCTTGTTGATGGAAATCACCCAGCTACGCCAGCAGCTTGCTGAGTTGAAGCATTGCAGCCTTGACGACAAGCCAGCGCCGAACGAATCATGGGAGGTTAGCGCGATGTATGACAGCCTTACTTTGTCGCAGCTCGATCTTTACGCCGACCATAAAGACAGGGCTTTAAGCGGTGCATGTCGTGCCGCTGCGGCGTTAATACGCAGGCTGGACAACAACCTATGCGGCGCTACGCAAGAGCTTGCAAAATACGTTAACGGGCCATCGTTTATGGGTGAGCCGGTTATCGGTAAGGCCCAGCCCGAATCTGGCGAGGCTGTTGGCGAGCTGCGTCACGTTAAAGACGCGACATTTTACTACGGAGACGAATACGAATTTACCCCTTACAAAAAGGGCTTAAAAATTGGCACAAAGCTCTACACCCACCCCGCGCCGGTAGTGCCATTAAAAGAGCACTGTCAAAATGGCCGCGCTGATATTTGTCTGGCTGGGTCGCAGGATGGAATTTGTTGCCCAGACGACGAGTGTGATATTGACGAAGGATTACGAAAGGCAGCACAGGAGAAGGAGCCATTACTAAAGGCTGCGGGGCATATACAAACAGGATGCTACTGCAAGCCAGGGCGATGTATAGCCCCGGTAGTGATGGGTAGACAGACAAAGTGCCTAGACCCAAATAAAGCAGCACAGGAGCAAGGGTGATGGGATACACATGGGAAGTAATGCGGTGGCATAACGATGGCGGTAGCGAGGGCTACTACTACGACTCTGTTTACCGCGGCGAAAGTCTATTTGCGGCAATCAGAGTGATGATTAAGTACAAGAAAACAAGCGGCTGCGTAAAGTTACTGTGGCGATGATAACCTGAATATTAAGGAGCGCGCCCAATGGAACGCGAAGACAGATACTTAATTTTGAAACGTGCAGATATTGCAGACCATCTGGACGACAAATATAAAGATAGGCTCGACGGCATTTGTGCCCACATACAGCAATGCCGAAAATATTACGGCAAGAGCGACACCAAGTATGTTGTCGTGGCCGACGATTGGCCCATGTATGACCAGGTATGGGGCTTGATAGAAAACTGGGTGGATGGTGGCGCGTCTTCTTCAATGGGTTGTTATACGCCGGAGACGGGCATGAGAGACAGAGAGTTTTGCAAGCGGCTGGTTGAAATAAGGGCTGCAAAAGGACTAACGCAAGCCCAGCTTGAGAGCAAAGCCGGGTTACCTGCCACGCTCATTAGCCACTACGAAAAAGGCGAGCGGGCGCCAGGGCTGGAAAACATTAAGGCGCTTTGCCGAGGACTGGGTTGCACGGCCACTGAGTTACTAGGCGTATAACACCCAGTTCGCGGGCCACGTCCCGCGCAACGATGGGTTATCGATTAGCGGCACTGAATAGGGAGAGAGATATGAAATTTAAATGGGACGGTTTTGATTGCTGGTTTATTGGATTCAACCGGCTGCACGATGATGGCAGAGCGCATGGGCGAGATTATAAGTGGGTGATGTGGTGCGGGCCGTTTTCTATTCGCGGAAAGCGCCTATAACGCCGCAATGCCACAACAGCTAGAATATTTGATGAGAGACAACCAAATGACCAACATTACCCCAATAGACATCGACCCAAACCGGTTGCTTGAGCTGACCGCCGAAAAACTGGCGAAACAGTCAAACCCTGACCGGCTGATCAACAAAGAGGAAGGCGGCGAACTATTCGCGGTTAGCCCTCGCCATTTCTTGGAGCGCATTACTTGCCGCCCAGGCTTCCCCAAATCGGTTGAGCGTGGCCGCTGGCGTTATGGCGACGTGATTAAGTACATGCGCCGATTCAATCGAGCCGCTTAGCAATTGATGCGGCTGTCTCGCTGTAATACCGCATGGTCATGCGCAGGTCTTTGTGCCCGAGTATTCGGGCAAGATCGAGCGCGGTTACTTTCTGGGCCAACCTTACCGCGGCTAAGTGCCGGCTATCGTGGAACGTAAAGCCACTGAGTAACGCCGCCGCCCTCGCCTTTCTGAACAACGCATCCACTTGACTGGGTAGCAGATCAAAGCAGTCATCCACCAACTGAATCAATCTGAACGCCTCATTAGACAGCGGCACGTCACGCGCTGAACCGTTTTTAGTGAGCGGCAACCTTACCACCCGCCCTATTCGGTCTTTTGGCTGTATGCCGCAAATCTCGCTGCACCGCATACCCGTTTCAATCGCAAACAGAAACGCCACGGCTACGCGCTGTGACACGGTTTCAGGTTTGCCGCCAACATACCCTAAGGCGAGGCATTGCCGGTCTATCTCGTCATCAGTAATCAGCCTGTCTCGTGGCGCCGGCTGAGGCGGCTTGCGCACCATCGACACTGGATTGTCGCGCACCCACTGCCATTCCTTGATTGCCGTCGAGAATATGGCACTCAGTAGCGACATTTCACGCAGCACAGAGCCAGCCTTAACAGACTTCATGCGCTCGTCGCGCCACTTGCCCAAAACATCAGGCGTAATATCAGAAAGTGGCCGGTCCGGTATTTGCTCACGCAGCTTCGGAAAGCGCAAAACCTCCCACCGCTGAGTCGTCGCTCGCTTCGTCGGTGTGATTTCAGCCTCATAGCGTTTCAATGCCTGGTACCACGTGAAACCGGCGTCACCACGGGCCGATTGATCGGCTACCCATGCCTGCGCTTCACCCTTACGCTTAAACAGCTTAGACTTGCGCTTACCGGCAATAGTGACCCATGCCCGCCAGCCACCCGCTGGATGCTTTGTTATTGATGCCATTCCCTGCCACATTTTGTGAGCGATTTGTGAGCAATAGCATACGGTTTTTAGTGGTGGCTTGTGTAGTCTTGACGTTTAAAGGAGGTCATGAAACAGGCTGCAAAGCCAGATCATGCGGGGCTTTGAGGCGTGAAAAGATTTAATGCGGGGATTTGT
>TARA_R110000772_G_scaffold129472_2_pt1 | contig 40988 bp, 51 predicted proteins | sample TARA_R110000772 | Tara Oceans TARA_R110000772 (sample SAMEA4397948) | marine metagenome | biome: Polar Biome; feature: [SRF] surface water layer (ENVO:00010504); material: water (ENVO:00002006), including particulate matter (ENVO:01000060) such as... | depth 5 m | reverse complement strand
CCATTGTATTCTAGATTCCCTTTAATTTTATCCTGTAAGAACTCAGGCAGTGAACGGAACACCTCTAAGTCAGGGTCATCTAATACAAACACCTTAAAAGGGTTGGACAGAGGGGCTGCCTTAGCTGCTTCTTTAGGACGCATACCAGATACATTACCTACATTGTTGAACACTCGCCCTGCGTTCTTACCAGTGCCATCCTTGTTAACGATAGTCACCATACAAGGCATGTCTACTAATAGTGTAAAGTCTCCGCCTAACTTCTGCGTAGGGTCTAAAGCTAAGTAACGCTTAGTAGACTTGGCTAGGTCAGCCGACAAGGGGTTGAAAGGGAAGTCTTCTGACTGCCATCTAGGCTTGTCGTCCATCTCATTACCTTCTTCATCAAGACAGAACTCATCTAGCATCTCATACGTTAGTCGTATCTCATGCTTAGGTGGCTTCTCTTGTCCTTGGTACGGACGTTGAGGCTGTAAGCCTAAGTCTAAGACTGACACTACACGAGCTGGGTATGTACCTGCTTCGATGTGTTCCTGTGCATTCATTTTCTTACCACCTGATTGTGGTAGTTTGTTAGCGTTTAAGCCCATATTTTATTCCTTATCTAATTACAATTAATATTAATAAACACACAACACCTACAACTTTAAGTGCTATATTTACTTCTACGATGTGATTCTCACACCAATCCCATGCCTGTTCAAGTTTACTCACCTAGTATCTCCTCAACATTATAACCTGTAACATCTCTTACATAGTTAGCATCTTCTCTAATCAACTTAGCTAAGACAGCCTCCATCTGTAACGCTCTATCAATCATGTCTTGCTTGTCAGCCAACACACCACAACATGTATTAGCTATCTGTTCACTTAGTTTCATAAGGCCGTACCTCCTCCCCAATGGGGTCTTTAGTCAGGGTAACTGTTGGGTTGGTTAGTAGGTTAGTTAGGGCTTGTTCATCAGACTCAAAAGCCCAACCATTCAAGTGACCCAGCTCATACATTTCATCTAGTGCATCCTGCATAGACACAACCTTTGTTACATAACCCAGTTTGCCTGGGTATATCTCTTTAACGTTATGCTCAAATGTAGCCATACTAAACTCCCACCAACGTCATAACAAACGTAAGGACTACACTAATAACCATTAGCGCCCCAACAATACTAACCCAACAAGGCTTAACCCTACCCCTGCTATCTTTCACAGTGAATTCTTTAATGAATCTCTGCGTAGCTGTTACCAAATTGTACATCGACATCTAACTCCCTACTAAGTTTAAGTACTTTATTAACTTCACCAACAGCCCATTTACATACGCTAATGGCACGCTCTCTAATACCTTTACGTACTAGCCCTATTATCTCATCGTGCATCTGTCCTATGATTGGAAGACCCTTACTCCTAACTTGCCTAACCCATTCATCAAAGCAGTAAACACCAGTGCCTTGATTCAATGTACTAAACCTATCCTTCTCATACCTTAAGCTGTACCACAACCTACTCACTGGATTATATAACCACTTCCTGCCGTTACATTGCTTAACTGTACAGTCCTCAGCTATAGCCTTAACAGACCAGTTACGTTCCCAGTAAGCCGCTACTAGTTTCTCTCCCTTATTGGTTGATACACCAGCAGAGCGTCCAACAGTAGCACCACCAGCTCCGTATACACAGGAGTAGTTCACTTGCTTATACGTTTTACGTAAGGCTCCAAGAGCTTTATATAAAGGCTTAAGCTTAAACTCTGGTGTTGCATTCTTAAAGTCATGAGCGTCATTAGGTTTCATAGCCTTAGCGAACACCGCTAAATCTACGTGAGGGTCAAAGTCAGGGGTCATCATCTCCTTAACATAGTCAGGGTCAAACTTCCACATGTAGTGCTGCTTAGTCCTATCTTCTAGACTACACATGTCACTACCTAAAAGCTCATACCCCTCTGGTGCAATAAGACAGCCACGTATATCAATGCCATAAGGCTTATCAACTCCGGGAAGATTAACAACCACCTGATGCTTGAAGCGTAACGTGTTTGTGAGCCCTTGAATCCTAGCTTGAATATAACCGTCTTCATCTACGTTCTCCAAGAAACCATTTAGTATACTGATTCTGTGAGTTAGTATTGATAGCCCTTCTAATACTTTAAGCTTAGGCTCCACATCAAATAGTTTATGAATGCTGGGACATATCATACCGCCAGAATTCTTAATATTTATTTGAGGTATCTTCCTAACGTCGCCAGTTTCCTTGTTACGTTTAAACTCAAACGTCTCAGGAATCCAGCCGAAGGAATCTAGCCAAGCTTTTAGTTGTGGTACGCTACCGGGATTAGGTTCTTTATACCCTGTAACAACCTCAACTACTCCGTCAAAATCATTCTCTAAATTATTTTCTAGCAATAAATTGAACCAATTGGTTCCTGTTACAGACCAACTGCCGTCTTGCTTGAAAGGTTTAGCGGGTCTAGTCCTCTTAGATATTACTGGTACTTTAGGCATTACACTGGCAAGCTCTACTACTTTATTTTCACGAGTAGTGGTAAGCTCCCCCAACACTTTAGTGGCTCTTGGTATATCAAGCTTCCACTTACGTGCCTCTTGCTCTCTAGCACAGTCCATCTTAAAGGATAGATAATCTATTAGCCTCCAAGCTTCTTCCTCACTACCATACAAACGTAAGAGTTGTTTCCATTGCTTCTCCCAAAGCATAGTGTTAATCTTAACGTCCTCTTCACAACGATGTATATACTCCGCAGTTGTTAACCCATCCCAATCAGTTACTACAGGCTTAGGTATGCCAAACTCTTCACCGTAGTCCCCTAGCCCATGCCTCACTCTATCAGGCTCTAAGTACCAAGACAAGGCTAACGTGTCAACGATTCTTGCCTTAACTTTAATACCTAGTAAACGTTCCACTATTGGTACGTCGAACCTAGCTATGTTATGCCCTATTAATACGTCAGCGTTGTTAAAGAACTTACGCATGTTGCCGTAGTTGGCAGTGGACTTAAGCCCAGCAGGAGTCTGTACAGATATACAATGTATCTTAGTGGGGTTGAATCCATCACATTCCAAATCCCAGACAGCCCCTACCATCAGAAGTCTCCGTGAGGGAACGCCGCTTGGTGCAGGTAGGTGTCAAAAGGGGACTCCCCGTAGAACTCAAGCTTGCCATTGTGGTCAATCCCTGTCTCCCTTTCTTCTTTTTTAAAGTATAGGGTTGTGTCTAGCGGCAGGTCACCACTCAGTACAGCCAACCTCACAGCGTACACCATGCTCTCAGTGCTTAGGGTGTCTCCATCCTTTGCCCCATGAGCCCAAAGCAACGCTTTACTGTCAGGGACGCACTTGCCGTTATCATAATCTACTATAAGCCTTAACATATTAAATCTCCTCCCCATATTTATACCGCATATCATTTTTAAAGCGGCTAAACAACTTCTCTAAGCTTTTATAAGGCATGTCTAATACATCCCTCACTTCCCTAGGTCTAAACCCCTTAAGGAAATACAAAGAGAGAGCTTGCTTGTTGTCACCACTAAACTGTTCCACCTCAAACTCGATACGTTTCATCATATCGCCACTAGTCTGAGACATCTCACTGCCATCAATAGCTTCTTCATCAAGCTCTACGTATGTCCCCATAGAACGTTCATCACGTTTAAAAGACTTAAGAGCGTTGTTCATGATGGTGTTAAACCATGCCCCTAGTTCATGTGTCTTGGGGTTGAAGCTATGTTGGTACGTTAGGGCTCGTAAGAAGCTCTCCTGTAGTATATCTTCTGCATTATGGACTGAGCCAGCACGATGATACAAACGCTTAAGGAGAATGTCCCTGTTGTCTTTATAGAATTGTTCTAATAGTTTATTCATCTATTGCCTCTTGTCCCCATTGACCTATAATGGCAACTATACCACCGAACATGGTGCACTCCCCAGAAATACGTGCCTCAGCTAGAGCCTTGAAGCGCTCTGGTATTACCTCAGGCACATAACCCCCCAAACCCTCAATACAGTCGCGCATATCTACCGTAAGGCACACATCACACCACTTTTCTAACTCAGACAGGAGTCTCTTATCCTGTGACATATTTTGGTAAGCCATCTCAATACCTCATTTCATTAAATAATCCTGTCTTAACATCCCAGAACAGGTTAACAAAGCCACTCTCACCAAACTCACGGTCAGCAAGAACAACTAACTTACGTACATTACGCTCAGATTCATCAAGGTCAGGGTCTTTATTCCCTTCCATACCTATAGCGTAATTACAGCTACGTGCCATAGCAGAGCTACCTGCAAAGTAATCAGTAGTTATCTTACCACCCCTGTCCCAAGGCGTACTGCCTTTCTGTGGTTTATTAAGGTGACAGAAGAAGAATATAACTATGTCTAAGTCCATAGCCATAGCGGCAGCTTCCTGAGCCACACCCTTAAGATGTGAATCAATATCACTGTTGGACATGCCATTAGTTAAGTTGGTAATAGGGTCTATCACTACAACCTTAACATCCATAGCAGCGGCAGCTCTTATATCACCCTTCAAGGTTTCCCAACCAATGTGTTGATATAAGTTAAGCATACATACGTTGTCCATTATCTTCTTGCCACCCACCTCGTAAGCTTCTTCATTGAAGGCTACCTTGGGGTCATGGAATATATTACCTGTTACTTTAGAATTCAATAACTTATAAGTCTTGTTATTAGATTCCTCAGGTTTAGCTAGTAAGACCTTTAAACCGTGTTCAGTAATACAGTGTTCAGCCAAGGCATTAACTACCTCAGACTTACCCATCTTTTCTCCAGCGGCTATGTAGTATGTCTCACCGAAGCGTATTCCCCTAGTAATCTGAGTGAGTCCATCCCAAGGGAAGCTTAACCCCCACTCAGCGGCTACCTTAGCCTCTTCATGTATTTCCCTACCCCATACTAAGCGAGTGTTCTTGGGAGCTACAGCATTGAACGTAGCAGCCTTACAAGCCGCCTTACCTACACCTTTTATAAGGCAATCGTTCGCATCCTTAGACGGTAGGGCTATAGTAGTAGCCTCAGGTAATATCTTACACACATCCTCCGTAGCTTTACGTCCAGCATCATCATCATCGAAGCATAAGCTCACTTCTTTGAAATGCCTACGTATCTTGACAGCTAACCTAGCAATATCTTTAGCCGCGTTACCAGCTCCGTGTGGTAATGAACATACAGCAGGTATATAGTCAGCGAAATCTGGCTTAGTATACATGTGTAATATCTTCCACAAGGCAGGTGCATCTAACTCACCCTCAACAATGATGAGACGCTTAGCCCCTGTTGCTATCGCTTGTTCCCACCCGAATAAATCTACAGTAGACTGGTCACCTACCGACCACATACGCTTACCTTCGATGAGCCTAGTCTTGTATGCTACAAGCGCTCCATCATTATGGTAAGGGTAGTGATGAAAGGCTGGCGTCTTACCATCTTCTTCACTCAGTCCAATCTTAATACCGTACTGGTCTAGGGCATCTTTCCTTAAGCGTCTATCTCTTAAGTCCATACTACCTAGCTTAGATATTTCTAATAGCTTCTCAGCTATCTCCTCATCTGTAAGACCAACCCTTTTCTTAGGGAGGTCAGCCTCATTTCTTTCATCACCGTAGGGATGACGTACATAGGTATCACAGCTATAACAATAGCCGTCTACACCACCATCTTCCCTCCCAAACACTTGAAGCCCGCCATGTGTACCACATGAATGAGCTATTTTATCTAAGCATTGTCCCATTTACTCTCCTCTTAATTAAACTAATGCCCCCACCCTTACAGCGTGAAGCTTATCTCTAACAGCATTTAGTATATTAGTAACACTGTTAACATGTATGTCAAACGTTTGTGATATGTACCTGCCAGTCTCACCTCGCATAAACATATAGAATATTTGTAGTTGATGATTAGATATTGTAGCACGCTTAACTAAATTGTCAAGAGCTTTCCTATCATCATAGTATTTTACATAGAGGGGTTGATTATCCTCATACATATCCTTATCGCCAAGTAACACTACTGGCAACCTGCCTGTACGTTGTTCAAGAGGGGAGTTGTTATGGTGAGCCTCTCTAAGAGCTGTTATAAGCTGTATAACTACGTGCTTAATAGGTTGCTCCCAGAACGCTACACCTTTACGCTTTAAGCACAGGTAGACAGCCTCTTGACTATCATCTTCACACCACTGGTTCTTAAAACAGTAGCCCTTGAATATACCTAAGGCTTTTTTAATTGCCAGTGTCATATTACAAGTTACCTATCTGGTTTTTAATTTCCTCAGCCTTAGCCAAGAGCTCATTCAATGAGTTTTGTAATGCTAGCTTACGAGGGTCTACATTAACTAAGGAGACTAACTCAGCAATGTGGGTATAGTCGCAACCCGACACAGGTGTCTTGCCATCCTTCGTATAGTAAAGGTTGCCAGCAAGGCTAAAGCCAACACTATTTATGGACTTACAGGCTTGTAACTTCGCCATTGTACGTACTACGGTTTGAACTTCTTCAATAGTTATTACTTTTCCCATTACTTCTGCACTCCTAGCTGTTGGTTGTTTAAATTGAATTCTCTGCTCACTAGTTACTCGACTACCAGTGCGCCACATAGTAGCTTTGGGGCTAATACCCTCCTCATGCCCCACGATAGTAACTTCTTCATACTTCTCAAAACTAGGGAGATTTCTATACTTAATGACATTAACTTTCTCACCCTTATCTCCCATGTAATTCATACTGGCAAAGTGGTACACCTTACCCCAACTACTAAACCTAATCTTTAATGTATACGCCATGTTACACTTGCCCCTTTAACCACTTCTTCCAATCACCACCTTCAATGTGGTATTCAGTTAAGTTACGCTCCATGTGGTAAACCCAAGCTAATACAGCACCTTGAGGTGTATCAACCTTAACTTGTTTACGGGCATAATACTTAGGGTATCCCTCAAGCCTGTCTAGATTCTTCATACAACTTACGTCATACAATTCAACTACCACTTCTGTGGGGCTATCAGGGTCACGTACTAAGGCTGGGTAAGCCCCTAGTGAGTGCATTCTAAAGCCCTTAGCAATTCCCATGCTAATGTAAGGAGCATCCCCTAACACTACATGATTGAATAACCCAGCTCGTAATGAGCCATACACTGCAACGATATTACTCATTACGTAATTCCTTAATTTCATCGGCAAGCTTACGCATATTAGCTTCAAGCTCTTCAAGCTTAACATCTTTAGCTGTTTTGGTTGGTTTGATACGGTAGGCTCTGTCGAGCAACCACAAAGGTTTGTTAGCCTTTGCGAGTGGCACATACCGTCCACACCCTACCGTAACTTCCACCTCTATCTCAGCCCCATCAGCCCATGCCTTAATTAATTCAGCATGTTTATGTGGTGGGTTGGGGTAGGTCGGCTTAACAGTCTCCACCAACACAAGGTTGGCAAGCTTATGGCTTCCCCCTTTATAGTAATTCAATTGTATGTTTGTACCAGCGCCGCTTAAGCTAGTAACTACAGCAACTTCACCTACATTAATGCCCAAGTGGCTGTCGTGTAGCCTACGTACCTTATCACCTACATTATAAGTAGTCATATTCAATTTTCCTTCAAATAAAAGCCCAAATAATTTTTGAGCTATAATTACGATAAATGAGAACTCCCTTAAGGATTATATCTTCCTATACACCCCTTACGGGGCAACCCCTCCGTCGGGTCTTTCGAGGTTACTCGTTTGCACACACTACTACTAACCTTTTTCATACTGCCTGTGTACCTAAGAGCTTCACTAGGAGGGGCTACAAACTAGAATTCGTCATCCAATATAACGTGAGCTGGTTGAGGTATTGGAGCACGACCAGCCGCTACTACATTCATTTCAGCGAAGGCTCTGCCTATTGCGCCCTCTTCCACGTCCCATGCCGGAGGAGCTAGTTGTATAGCTTCCTGAGCATCAGGTTGTCCCCAATTATTAAAGCGTTCAGCATACCCTTCTAACGTCTGTCCTGTTAAGCCCGGAGCTGTGTTAATCTCTAACACATAAGCACGTTGTTGTCTGTCATTAAAGATAATATCAACAGCACCAAAGTCTAAGCCAATAGCCTTGCAAGCTAAGATAGCCTGACGAGATACATTACGAGGTACATGTAAGTCATTACGAGCAAAGATGAAACCATTGTCATGATTACGAATGCGCCAGTTAATGTCTTCATCAGCTACGTCATGACGACGAGCCTTACGCTGTAAATCCACCACTTTACCATTAGCTACATGCACACGATATTCTTGTTTCTTAGGGATGTACACTACGTACAATGGTGCCCTTGGCATTACATCGTTGTCACGATTAAAGCCTTCTATCAACTCAATACCTTCCCCACTGTTACCTGTAAGCTTATGACGTAGTACTAGGATACTTCCACTAGAGGCTAGCATTTTAGCAGTGCTTCTGTCTGTAGTAAACTGTGGTATATTCACTGCTTCATCATTCTCATAACCATCTTCATCATTATAATTACTAATGGCTTGGAAGAATTTAAGCTTGTTAGAAGCTACGTTAGTGATAGCTGGTGGATTAATCACCTTACACTTCATCACTTCCTCAGGCAATTCACTACTACCCCAGTTAATAACAACCTTCTCAGGGCTGCCCTTAAAGCGGCTACCCTCAGACTTAATTCGTTTAGCGCCAATAGCTTCACTTAAAGCCTTCGCTGACTCACTACCTTTCTTGTACGGGAATATAAACATACTAACCTGCCAATGTGTTGATTGTAATTAGTAATGGGGTTACCATTACAGCTGATAAAGATAGGATGCTTAGTCCCACCTTAGCGTATTCTTTAACGTTCAATTAAAAATCCTCTAATATCTTTTAGTAAGGCTGGGTATATCTCGTGTCGTATACCCATTGCTATAGAGTTTACCTCATCCTCCCCTGCCGAGTGACCACGTTCATAAGCCATACTATAGATAGCTCGCTCTAGGTTCTTAAACCTATTTGCTGCCATAACTAACTGTAAGTCGTCCATTTAAAAATCCTCTAACGGTGCATCAGGGAATTCAGTTCCTAAAGGAAACTCAAGACCACCAATATCTAACAATTTAAAACTTTCCCAGTCAGTATGCAATGCTAATGGGGAAGCTCTCACAAGCCCATCAGTGATGTCATACCCTTCCTTAAGGTGCTTGGTTAACTCAGGCAAGAAGTCCCCTAGGAATCGCTCTAAGAAAGCCTCAGAGCCATTCTCTTCTATCCAACCTATTAACTCAGCAGGATTTTGGAATTCTCTAGACGCTTCACGTAGTCCTAACAGAATGTTAGCCCAGTTATTAATAATATCTAAGTCACGAGTACCACGCATAGCTCTAAACTCTAAGCTACCGTATGTATGTAGTGACTTAACGTTCATAGCAGCATACCTTAGTATGTCTGTATGTAATAATTCATAACGCTTATTATCTGCCACCTTTTCTAACATGTGCAGTAGATAGTCAGCGTCTTTAACACGTAAACAGAATAGATTACCTTCTCTATATTCCCCACAATATTTAGTTAGTAAGTCTTCTAAGACTATATAGGCAACGATAAAGTTAAACAATTCTACTACGGTTAAGTCTTGTACATTAACATGAACATGAACACCAGCCCTTACAGACTCATGAACAACAGTGCCAGCGTCAATGTAGGATTTGTCTAGGTATTGTAGCGCCTCAGCTACACCCTCAGCCTTCATAGGCTTAGCTAGTACATACTCACGGGATTCACCACGTAAGCTACCATCCATCTCTGTACGCCAGAACTTATCAAGGTTGGGCAACCTACTGCCCTCCACCTCCACCTCTACCCCTAAGTCACCATCAGTACGGTAACGAGGCTCTACTCTAAAAGCTTTCATAACTGTGGTCATTATATTTTCTCCACTAATTTACGTAAGAATGAGTACTTCTCATTGAGGACGATAGCACCATCCTTATACAGACCAACGACATGCCACTTATACATTACGTTAATCTTAATGCCATTACGTGTAAGGCATACATCACGAGAGATTGCTACTGAGCGAGCCCCATCAATAAGCTTTTCATTAGCACGTTGTATAGTAGGGAAGTCCCCAGTAATACAGCGCATGATTAACTTAATAGAGTTATCTCCTCTATTGCCAACCATCACCTCAACTTGAGAGGTTCTTAATCCTTGACGGTAATCCCTACGTAATGGCTTACGTGATAGGTATAGAGCCTTGCCATTATAGTTAGTGTAGCCTAAGGCTGGAGACAACGGGTTAAGGTCGTCTAAGTGTACTAAGGCTACCTCTTCCTCTTTGTTAATGTCGTGCAATACTTCACATTGCTTATCCCCACGTACATTAACTACGTATACAGGGATGTTGCCTAAACGTACTACTGTACGGTTAAGTCTTGAGTTGGCGTAATCAGGTTCTACGTACATTATTACCTCCAAAGAATGGGTTAAAAGCATGATTGTCGTAAGCATCACAGCCAGTAGCTATCTTAGGCTTAACGTTCTTGTGTACTACCTTGGGCATTTCCAGTCCGTATACGTCTACTACAGACTTAGCATGGTTAACATTACCACTATTAATAACACGTAGTGTGTTTAAGTCATTATGGAACGTGCCATTTAACAACTCACCAATAGCTTTACAAGTGTTACGGTAAGCCCAGTCAGTAAGCTCAGCGCTCTTAAGCCAGAAGTTAGACAACACACGGTATTCAACACCATAAGGCTTAACTCTAAACGCACCAGCCTTACCATACAACTCTCTACGCTTAGTACAACCATCAATAATAATAGATGGGATGCCTAGATAGAAATCTAATTGCTTAACTAACATGATGCAAGCTTCTACATGTCCCGGGTCATTAATGTCCATGCCCTCAGTCCATCCGATATGTATATGACCAGCCGCAGTACGAAAGTCTACTTCACCGTTAGGCTTAGGGTTTTCTCGACCACCATTCCATGCGTCTAAGTCAGGGTCACAGCCCATCTCCTTAGCTTCCATTGGAGCAGCGTCCATCATTTCCTTCCCAAACTCCGCTACAGGCACAGCGTTAAGGTTATACTCAGGAACCATAGCCGCTAGCTGTTTCATCACACTACTAATGTTAGCTTGGAATTCCTCAGCGCTATCTGCTGGGTCAATGTTAAACTCAAGAGCCATGCCATCAACTTGTACAGCACCATTAGCCACCTTGAAAGGGTTCTCCTTAGTCCCCTGCACCATGTTATGAGCACAAACAAACTTACCTTGCTTGTCTGTTACAAACACCTCAGGGTCAGCCCCTATACGTATATTTAAGTTACCGATTTGCATTAGTTTTCCCCTATACCTAGAAATTCAAGACATTCTTTATCTTTGAGACAAGCATGACAAAAGAAGTCAAAACGATTAGTGAAGTGAGTAGGCTTACCAAACTCAGCGTTACCAGTACACCATGAGCAACCCTCATTAGTAGCTTGGACAAACTCCTTATATAATAACCTCTCCCCATCGTAACCCTCAACAGTGATGTCTCCGCAAACAGCAGCTTCCTCTTCTCCTAAGTCAAAAGGAACTTCCTTAATGCTACGAAGGTCAGCTAACAAGTATTCATCACCTAAATATGTCTTGTAAGAGCGTATCAACATACTAAAAGCTTGTACACTAGCCGTCATTAAGTGCCACAATGAGCTATCCTTAAGAACATAACAACGTACAGTAATATCGTAGTCGTCAGCCAAGCCACACTCAATGAAGAACTGCTGGTTAGCATCTTTAGAGCGCTTAATAACATGTACATCCACTACCTTATTAACATAAGGCAACATAAGTTCACGAAGGCTCTCCTTAGTGGTGGTATTCGTCGTAGTAGAAGGGTGCGTCTTCCCACCAGTTATGCAGCTCAGAGCAGAGCTGTTGGGCTTTTTTACAGGGTTATACTTCTTAATAAGCTTACGTACTTTAGGAGCAGACAACTTATCTTTAACTAACACTGTACCAGTAGGTACTGCGAAGGTATACAACGTATCTTCACGAGTAACGACAATATCAGTGTACTCTATACCATTACGTATCAGCATACCATGCAACATCCAAGCTTCACTAGCCCAGAATAACGTAGCATAGTCAGCACTATAACAATAACACATAGGACGTTTATCATTACGTAGGAAATGTAAATTCTTTGTGTCACTATCATACCATGTGAGAGCAAACGCACCACTTGCCTTCTGGAAAGCGTCGTCTACACCCTTGATATTAATGTGGTTATATAGGCACTCACTATCTACCTCAAATATGTTGTGTCCTTCTAACCCCCACGTACTATGCAACGTACCATTATGAGCCCCCACTACATGAGAGAATTCAAATGGGTGAGCATTAACATTGTTAACAGCTCCCTTAGTAGCGTATCTGTTGTGTCCAATTACACAGTTAAGGCTCTTAGCTAAGGCTGTACACACTGGCTTCATATCATAAAAGTCAATAGGATTCATAGCACGCTTAACAACTTCAACGTTATTGGTTAGCCCTACTGTAGCAATACCAGTAGAATGCTTACCACGTAATACATCAACTTGCATTAAATCATGTAACACTTTCTTTTCTTTGGCTCCAACGAACCCCATAACACCGATAAGACCGCACATATTATTCTTCTTCCTCGTATCCAGATAAAGCCAACACCCAAGTATATATTGGGTAGGTATTTACATTGTTAGTCATTAACTTACTGCGCTCAAACCCAAGTTCTTTAAGGGCATCGTTAGCTTTATTTTGTTCAGTTGTTGTAGAGGCACAGATGAATTCTTTACGTTGAGGGAATCCTCCATCATAACTTCTGATAAACTTTATCCAAGCACTTATCTGCTCTTTGAGGTCGTCAGGACTGTCCCCATGATAAATATACCCATCATCACTGCCACCAAAGCAAGCTATTACAGCCCCAGTACAGCATAGGGGGTAGTTAAAAGCGCGTATCGTAGTGTTGGGGGATTTAAAGCAAGGCACCTCACCAGCATTTTTACCCGACACACTCACAAACTCTACCTCACCTAAATCAAATTCATCAGTCATGTTACTCTCCTTCTTCTAAGAAGCCGTGTAAAGCGTAAGTCCAAGTGATAAGCTCACGACCAGCACCGTATTTCATGTTAAGAACAGGTCGTGAAGGCTCAAAGCCAAGCTCAAGTAGCACTTCATTAGCTACTCCCTGCTGTTTTGTAGTGATTGCCACTAGTGACTGAGGTTTGTAGAATACATAACTAGCCCCTAAGTTACTAACTCTCTGGTCTTCGTACAAGTCATCAGCATTTGTAAGCATTTTAATCCAATGCTCAACTTCCATCTTAACCACCTCTCGGTTATTAACAAGCCCTTGTATTAAACGAGCAGTACACACCCAACCCAACAACGTAACAGAAGAGTTAAACTCTTCATATTTAACACACTGGTCTGTTAACTTGTTAATGTTTAAATCTCTTATCTTGTCAATATCAATTTCCATGACTATACCCTACCCGTTTATATGAAATTCATTAAGAGGAAACCACCAAAGCATCACTTTAGTTTCTGGATGGTTCTTTTTTGACATCCAATCTGAATGAAGGAAGCCAGCTTCTTTTAACGCTTGACCAGCATTCAACTGCTCATCATTAATAATAACTGTAACTACAGCATGACCCATAGCCTTAGCAGCATTAAGCTGAATGCCTATTTCAGTTTTAATTTGCTTAACCGTTGGGTTAACAAAATCAGCACGGTATGCTTCTGGAGCTGTATCTGTTTGACCAAACCCACACAGAATCTTAGCTGTACAGCAGTGAGGAAAGTTTTTAATCTTAAGCATAATAGCGCTCCAATAGATTTTTGAAGTATAAATACGTGGAATCAGCACCTTCAAATTCAGGATGCGGCTGGAAGCATAGGCATTTAGTATCTTTATACCACATAACTTCAACATCAGGGCTGTCAAAATGGTTGTTAATCTTACCATCTCGCATAAACTCTTTGTTACCAGATTCATTAGCCGTAGCTACAAGCTCCCCAGTAGTGCCTTTCTTCATCATTTGATGGTGAGTGGACGTAACGTACACCTCTTCACCTGTTTGTACATCAGTAGCCTTGTGAGTGCGCCCTACGGCATGTCCACCTACATGTTGATACAACTTACCACCGTTCATGACATGTAAGAACTGACCACCACGACAAACACCCATCATAGGTATACGTCTATTAAGAGCAAACTTATATAAAGCTATCTCTTCAACGTCACGTTGAGGGTCCATGTGAGTACGAGGATGGAAGTCTTCTTCATACAACTCAGGGTTAACATCAGCCCCACCAGTAAAACATAATGCGTCAGCTGTATAAATGTCTTCTACCACTTCAAAACCTAAGTTGTTAAACATTGTGTGGTACGCCATACCACCACCAATAATAAATACTTTCATTAGATGTCTTCCATTATTTCAGTAGCTAATGCAGCTAACTGATTGAAACCATTGTCAATAGTTGTTGTCTTACCGCCTAAGTTTGGCAAGGCACAAGCAAACACGTTATTAGTTTTCTCTTTTGTATAAGAAATTTTATCGAAGATTTGTTGTAAATAGTACTCTCTATCGACAGCCCCCCAAGTACTTTGTATGCAAGAGTATCGACGTACACTCTGATAAGTGGGGTTGATACGATATGGCTTATTATTTATAAAAGCCTTAATGTAACATTTGGTGGCATAGTTACCATCGACAGCATGGTGGCTCTGTGTGTGCCCTTGAAAGCCCACCACACCTGCCATACCATACTTAGCCCAATGAGATAATATGAATGCCAAGTTTTCATTAACACCGCGCTTAGTAAGCTCACACCAACTCTTAGCTATGCCAGTATTCTCGTAAGTGCCACGAGCCGCTATAATACCACCAACCATAATGTTACTAGGGCAATCAGGATTAACTATAAGACATTTATCCTCACCAACCTTACTAGCTTGTTTTGACAAGAAGGCATCAGCATAAGGACTGCGTTTAACTAGCCAATTAATGAATGGGTTATAGTATTCCTCATTCTCAACACCGTAACCAACACAAGACAATATACATTCTAATTGTCTGTCTGCTGAACCAACACCTAGTGAGGCTGTGCAATTAGTGGACGCTATGTGCTTAATCTCACCATCAGTGTAGACTAGTGCCAATCTATTCACTACATTTAAACCCTCGTCTTGCATATAAGACAATGCTTTTTTATATTTATCAATATCCATACGGATTCCTCTCGTTGTATTTAAAGCGTTAATTATAACACCTAACCCAATGGTCTAGGTGGTATGAGTAACACCCCTGTAATTAGCTTACAGGAGCTCTAATGGTACACTATAACGCAAACTTACGCTTGTATTCACTCATTTTATCTTTACATTCACGCCTAATACCACACCAAACCATGATGTCGTTATAACATAAATGCCATGTCACTTTAGCAGGACTACGCTTAACTTCTAACATGTTACTCCTCCTTTTTTAATTCAAAGAACATAACTAGCAGACAAGAGCTTAACACCACCTTTGCTAGCGCTGTTGCAAACACGAGAGCTACTAGTGCATCTAAGTACCACGCACCAGTAAATATGGCGTAGTCTCTCCAGAATAAGCACGCCATAAAACAAATCAGGTTAAGCCCCCAAGTTGTCGCCATAAAGTTTAACTTGGTTCTTTTGTCCACAAGATTCTCCTAATTTTAAATTAATTAAACTAATTTGTAGGGAAACGCTCGAAAAAGAGATATAATAAGTATTTATTAGTTATTTCTTATAACGATAGTTATCCATACTAGAATTACTCAACATTATTAATTATATGAATATATATAACAATAATTAAAAATATAACAATTAAAACTAACATAATATTTCCTAACAATAATAGAGCTAATCAGTACCTTCTTAGAAAGCGTAATGCGATAAGAATATGATACCAAGAAACCCAAGCGTAATAATGATATTACATGAGATAATACCAATGCGTATTTGTTCATTACTCGACATGACGCACCCCTATTAAGTCTTTCCAGAAGTTAACCCTAAGCACTCGCTTATGAAAGCTATCAGGCAATACATGGTAAAACTTATACCCACGCTGTTTATAGAAATACCTTGAAGGTGGGTAAGCCCACTGAGCTGCTGTACGAGTACACCAACTAGTAGACATACGTCTAAGCATAGTTATTCTATGTTTATGATTAGAGCTATTGCGTAGCTCCTTGTACTCCTTGTGCCTAGCCTTAATGTCTAACACCATGACAACCGTGAGTATATAAAATACTGGATGGAATGACGCTAAGTAGATACTAAGCCCCCCAACTAAGATTGGAGGATGTAAAGCTAATATGGTACGCATATTAATACCCCTTATATTTAATTATCTTAATACCATCTATTGTGACGTTTCTAATGTCATGGGGACGGTTGTTAGCTTTACGTGGGTTGAATATAGGCATAAGAGCCGCCATTTTACTTGGTTTATACTTATATAGCCAATTAGCACACATAGCGCCCCCATAGATTTTGTTAGTTAAAAGGAGCCAACCAGCACTCCATTATTGAATTGGTACGCCATACGGGACTCGAACCCATATCTAACGTGTGATTTTAATTTCTTTAGGCACAGACCAGAATTTATACTGGTAAGGTGCATACTCGTAGCAAAATTGTAAGTCTTGAGTTGTATCACACTCTAATACGTATAAATTATTCTCCACCACTAGCACTACGCTGGAACTAATTCCCATCCACAACCACACCTTGTCCCCCACTAACATACTCATCTTGGACGAGACGTATAGCAGGCTGGACAACAGGCATACCTATGGTGCCACCCGCACTTGGGGCATTTCTTAGAACTTTCGTAAGTGCCGTTCATCTTCTGTTTATCAGCCACAGGTAATTCCTTATTGAATAAAAAAGACCAGCCTATGTAAGCGCTAGCCAACGAGGGATGTATTACAGTGAGACAGTAATCTCAGACACAGGCTTGACCACGGCATCGGTTGCAAAACTCCAACGACAGTCACCACCTAATTGTGTTGCGTTATACGCATCGTCACTAAAATTCTTAATGTATACCTTGCCACCATGAGCAAACACTTGCCCAGCATGTAGGTCTACAAAATAAGTGGGTTTATTAGAATCTATTGTAGTCTTCATACTATGCCACTTCTTGTAAAGGGTTGATTGTTTCAATAGCTGTCATTAAGTCAGCTACACTAACTTCATCACTAGACAACACAGCCATCATTACCTCAGCCAATGTTAGACCACCTTTTTCATTGTTCATGGCTGAATTGATAGCACTAGTGACACGTTTGCTATAGTCGAATGCTTTAGCTACTGTTTCTTTCTTGCCATGGTCGAACCACGTTGTCGCTGGCTCAATATTGTATGTAAGCTTGATAGCCTTATCACTAACTTTATTAAGTTTAGACTTCTCGCTATTCCAAGATACGGTGTTAACACACAATATCTCTTTAACGTATCGAACCATCTTGACAAGGTTAATACCTTTTGTTTCTTCTGCAAGCTTAAGAATAGAAGTTAACCAGTCAAGGTTGTTTGTAATTTGACCACCACTAATACGAGCCGCTTCACCTACTGCAATTACTAACAGTTGTTGCACTTGGTCATTACGTTGAGCAATTGAACCGAACACCAATTTACTAGCAGTAACAAATTGCTTGGTGTTAGTTACGTTTGTGTTATTGTACGCTGTTAAAGATTTCATAATCTGTATACCTTATATAATTTAGTTAGAATAAACATCATAAAGCGCACTCTCTTATCGAAAGTACGCTATTGATTGTTATTCGTTTAACGTGTAAGCCTTAACCTGTCAGGTATTGCTTGCCTAGAAACAACAAAGACCATCATAATAAATTATGACAGCCTATAGTTATTCCACACTTACACGCTTATAGTTTACGCTCTCTAGTTTATTATATTCAAACTAGTAAAGATGTCTACATTAACCCGTCACCATATGACGTTAAGACTAGTGGGCGCTATAAGCACGTTACCCCCTATTAAGTAGCATTTGTTAAGATGGTTAACAACACCAATACGATACATTGTAGAGGATTATGTTAACACCTGATTAGGTCGCTACCTATGTATACATTAGGCGGTATACAAGCGTCATTGTGTAGGTGTTTACGCCATACGTTCAACGTGTTTCCTACTTGATGATTGAATCTTAACACTAAACTTTAATACTTGTCAACGATAATGTTATCTACTTTGCTTGTTGGATACTAAGCCACTTACACCAGCACTATTTCGATTACTTGTTAACGAGATATATAATACTAAATGAATATTATAATGTCAAGCTATTGTTTAATCCGTGCCGTGTACCGATGTACTTAAGCGATGTGGTAATAGTAATACAGGTAGATATTAATAGCAAGCTTTTATTTAAATTAATTTAATAAGCGTATTACATATATATAAGTAGATAGTCTTTGATTAACACAAGCATGATACATAAGTCAATAGGCTAAGAGTAAGTATAAGTCATATAGCTAGTGATAGTATAAGTCATACTACTATTACATGATGTGTCGAAGACGTTTAGCTACAACGGATAACGATAGTTATCAACAACATACATACAATACATGATGGTCAATGCTAACGTAGTGCATTGCTATCACCACAATTCTGACAGGGATTATGTTAGTTGTACCACTAATACATATGGTACAAGGTGTAATTCTAGGGGGTAGGGCAGGGGGTCGCTTAGCATGCCTTTCTATTGCATTACCCCTAAAAACTTTCTCACATAAATTACACTAAATGAGATTCTAAGAGAGAGTATAAGTAGAGAATGATACACTAGGAGTACGTGTAACCCGCAGGGTTACGTTAAGAGAAACGCTTTAAAGGTCAAGTGATAGACATTTAAGGATTAGGGGATTGTTTAAATGGAATGGATAGGTGTACCTCTGAGTATACTACTAATAAACTAATATAAGAGAATTAAGAATGACTGATATAGTATTAAAGACGATAGCTTCTGGCTATAACCTAAGTAAGATTAATGATAACTTTGAAAAGATAGAAAGCGTTATTAATAGTGAAGTGTTGCATACCACGGGCGGCAATAATGTGCTGTCTCAAGATATAGACATGAACAGCAACGCCATATTAAATTACAACACAGACCTAACCAACCCGGGTAGTTTAATTAATGTAGGAGAAGCTGATAGTAGGTACTTGAATACTTCTGGAGACACAATGGCTGGGGACATCGGTATGTCATCCAATAGGATATTAGGGTTGCCCTTCCCTATAGAAGCCTCAGAGCCATTACGTAAAGGGGATATTACCGCTAACGCAACAGGGGCTACGGTTCAATACGTAGATGATAGCATCTCTACAGTGGTTCCTGATAATATAATCAACGACCTATCGCAAGCTTATGAGTTTGAGACAGTTGCAGCAATGAAAGCCAGCACATTAGCAGTACCTCACGGCAAAAGAACAGGAGATGTAGTAAGAACCATTGGTGATGGTGTTTCTGGTGTATTTGTCTGGAATAGCGGCGACTTATCAGCCCTTGTTACTAGCGACCCATTAGGCGGTGTTTATGCCACACCAGACAGCGACCTTACTGGCGCAAGTGGCGCTTGGGTTCGTAAGTGGGATTTTATAAATGCTCACCCAGAATGGTTTGGTGATGTACAAGACTCTGTTATCTCTGCAATCAATGCAGTAAGTATATTGGGTGGCAATATACACTTAAGTGCAAATAAGCGTTACAAACCTAATGATATGACTAACCCTGTGTTAAAAGCAAACATATCAATAGTCGGTGGCGCTAAGCCTTGGTTTTCAACTAATTGTGATAGGTTAGAAGGCGGCTCAATTATCGAAGGAAGGTTTACAGTAAGTGCTGATAACTTTAGTCACTCGAACGTAGGTTATGACAATGGTGAATTTGTTCGCTCGACATACTTCCCGACTTACACTGGGGATAGTAATGACTACCCGTTAGGTGGCGGCACTTGGGATGCCTTTGCATTGGGACAGATAGACATAGTAACCCCAGTACAAAGAATAGCGTATAGAGCTGAGAATATAATAGGTCTTTGTATTAAGTCATCAACAGTCGGACATGCTCTTTTACAAGAAGCTTTTAGTGACGGCTATATGAGAAACATGCACGGAATGTATTCCTTACATCCATTTGTGATAAAAGGAAACGTTGTCCGTGGTGGTGATTTGCATGGCTATGGCGGTGGTGAGGAGCATTTTAATTTAAAGGCTGACACTTACGCAGCATGTAATGATATTTCACTAACTTCTGTTACTACAGATTTACAGCCAGAAGGCACTATACCTCACAGTGCACCAGTTGTCCCTGCGTATGCTGTTTATACTTACAGTGCAACTGCTGATGTGACTAATGTTAATCTTGGTACTGTCAAAGCATGGGGTGGAGTTCAGGGCGTTGGTGAAAGTGGTGGCAGCGTTAGTAATTTTATTGATGGTTTTCATATTGAAAACTTAAATATTAACGGTAGGAATTTTGCGGGTTCTGCTGGCTTAATGTGTTCATCTGATATAAAGCACTACAACTATACTTTTGGAACTGTAAAAGTAACCAATGTTTTCGATGCTGTTGCGTATAAAGCACCCGCTACAGGTGGAGGTTACAATAATGCAGCCATGAAAATAGGCACCTTAATTGTTGATACTGTTTCATTAAGGGGCATAAACGCAATAAGTTATGGCCAGATTATTGTAGACAACTATATTACTCGCGGAACTGTAGCAAATAAATATTCATGTGACAGTACAGCAAGATTAAGAATTGGTGATTCAAGAGATGAAGGCTCAGTAACAAATAGGTTTTATTTAGATACGATAACTTTGTCAGCAACTAATTGGCAGCAGTTCCCAAGCAATGCAACTTTTGGTATAGACCTTAAAAATTATGGGGTGGTAGCAACTGGACTTTTACAGCAGCTATCCAATGTAAATGCTGTGCTGTGTAATTTGCCAGTTTATTTAAGACCAAACGTACCAACAAGGGTACCACTTGTCATTAGTGGGTCAAGCGGAGGGATACAAACTCAATTTGTAACACCTGCTCCCGCTGATGCTAACTTAGTTATAAATGGTGGAGTAAATGTACCAGTTGCTAATACTGATACATGGCTTTCACTAGATGGGGTTTCGTGGAAGTTTGATTAAATAAAACCAAGCAAGGGTTAACAGCCCTTGCTTTTAGTAACAATCAAAAGGTAACACATGGATATAGATAAATCAAAATTTAAAGATGATGGGGGCAGACCCATCACTCAATCTTTATTCTTAGAGATAGGGTACACACCTAACGCGTACTACACCTTTAAGGATGAAGACTACAAGTACAAGGGCAGTGTATACCCGTCTCTTAAGAGGTTGTACCTAGAGCATGAAGATGTAACTGAGTATGACTTTGCTTGTACATACCTATTAGGCTGGAAGCACTGGCAAAGGTTGTGTGGTAATAAGCAGGTGCGTAAAGAGATAGACGAGTGGAGGTTTGAGTTAGAGCTTAAGCTTCGCTCTGCTGGCCTTAAGGCTATTATTGAAAGCGCACTAGATGAAGACGGAGGCTTCCAAGCTCAGAAGTATCTAGCTGACAAGGGTTGGGATAAAGCGGGGGCTGGTCGTCCTAAGAAGGACACTAGCGTATATGATAAGAAGCAAGAGGAGTTGTTACATGATGATTTCTCTGCTGATATAATAAGGTTGAAGAATGTCTAATGATTGGCTAGCAGATGCAAGAGTCAAGATTAAACGTATGCCTGAGGCAGCTATGGAAGTTAGGGAGAGGGCTAAAGAAGATTTAGTCTTCTTCGCTCGCCTAGTTAATCCCGGGTACGTTTATGGCTCCGTGCATGAAGAAATATACAGGTGGATGCAGGACTACGCTCTGTTTGGTCAGGGGGAAGAGTTAACCAGTAACAAGCTTATAATGCTACCACGAGCTCACTTAAAGAGCCACATGGTAGCTACTTGGTGTGCGTGGATTATAACGAGGCACCCAGAAGTAACTATGTTATACGTATCAGCCACAGCTGAGCTTGCCCAAACCCAACTGTACGCTGTACAAAACATCTTAGGTTCAGACACGTACCAGCGGTACTACCCTGAGTATATTAATCCACAAGAAGGTAAACGGGAGCGTTGGTCTTCTGTTAAGATAAGTATAGACCATGCACAGCGTAAGAAGGAAGGCATACGAGATGCAACCATTTCTACTGCTGGCCTTACTACCAACACAACAGGTTGGCACGCTGACATCGTTGTAGCGGATGATTTGGTTGTACCAGAGAACGCGTTTACAGAAGATGGTAGGGTTAGTGTATCTAAGAAGAGTTCACAGTTTACCTCTATACGTAACAGTGGTGGCTTCACAATGGCTTGTGGAACACGATACCACCCTGTAGATATATATGACACTTGGAAGAATCAAGTGTACGATGTGTATGATGACGAGGGTATTAAGGTTGACCAAAAAGCTATATGGGAGATTAAAGAATTTGTAGTTGAGAAAGAGAACATCTTTACTTGGCCTCGCACAGTTAGGTCTGATGGTAAAGCGTTTGGCTTTGATATGCAAACACTCTCCCGTATTAAGTCAGAGTATAGCGATAGAGTGCAGTTCTTTGCACAGTATTATAATGACCCTAACGACCCCGGCAGCGACCGCATAGGTAGAGATAAGTTCCAGTATTATAATCCAAGGATGTTAGTTAAGGAAGGTTCTAGGTGGTACTACAATGGGCGTAAGCTCAATGTATATGCAGCAGTCGATTTTGCTTTTAGTTTATCTAAGGCAGCCGATTATACAGCCATAGTTGTAGTGGGTGTTGATTGTGATAGTAACTACTACGTACTAGATATAGACAGGTTCAAGACTGACAAGACTATTGAGTACTTCAAACACGTATCAGCTCTACATTCTAAATGGCGCTTTAACAAGCTCCGTGCTGAGGTATCCGTTGCTCAGAAGGTGATTGTAAACTCCATCAAAGATTACGTGCGTAAGGATGGGCTAAGGCTCTCTGTTGATGAGTTCAGGCCTAGCAGGGCGGAAGGAACTAAAGAAGAGCGCATAGCAGCTGCCCTAGAGCATTTGTATGACAACTTACAAATGTGGCATCTAGAAGGTGGTTGGTCAATGATACTAGAAGAAGAGTTAATACTAGCAAGACCAGCACACGATGATGTAAAGGATGCACTAGCATCTGCTGTAGAGATAGCAGTAGTACCAGCCAAGAGTGCCTCACATAAGATGAAGGACTTCTTTGCCCCTAACATAAACAAAAGGTTTGGCGGAATGTCATACTAATAAGGATAACACATGAGTACCAAAGTAGCAGAGATAATTAGTATTATTGACAGAGATGATGCCGCGGCGTGGGTGACCCACCTATGGGATAAGTTTAATAATCAACGTAGAGAAAAGATAGAAGAGTGGAATGAGTTGCGTAATTACATATTCGCTACAGACACAACCACTACAAGCAACCAGAGCCTCCCTTGGAAGAACTCTACCACTCTACCTAAGCTGTGTCAGATTAGGGATAACTTACACTCTAATTACATCACAGCCCTCTTCCCTAATGAGAATTGGTTACAGTGGGAAGCAGAGTCTAGAGATAGTAATAAGATAGAGAAGGCTCAAGTCATTGAAGGATATATGGCTAACAAGTGTCGCAAGAGTGGTTTCAGGACTACAGTAAGTAAGATGGTGTATGACTATATTGATTATGGTAACGCGTTCTCTACTGTGAGCTTTGAGACTAAGTTTAAGATTAACGCAGCTGGCGAGAAGGTTATTGATTATATGGGTTGTAAAGCTCATCGTATCAGCCCATTAGATATTGTCTTCAATCCGCTAGCGGCATCCTTTGATGACAGCTTTAAAATCATACGCTCTATTAAAACCTTAGGGGAGTTACAGTTGTTAGCTCAAGAAGACCCTGACCAGAGTTTCTGGCAAGAGGCTCTAGACAAACGTATGATGCTTAAGAGTAATGGGGGTTTTAGTATAGAGGACTTTGATAAAGCTCTAGGATTCTCTGTAGATGGCTTTGGTAGCTACTACGAGTACTTACAGTCAGACTTCGTGGAAGTGCTAGAGTTCTATGGGGACTACCATGACCAAGCTACAGGGGAGTTAACAACTAACCGCCTAATTACCATCGTAGATAGAACTACTATGGTTCGTGATATTGACATTCCTACCTACTCAGGCAAGGCTCCTATTAGACACGTAGGCTGGAGATTACGTCCAGATAACCTGTGGGCTATGGGTGCATTAGATAACCTAGTAGGGATGCAGTACAGGATTGACCACTTAGAGAATCTAGCTGCTGATGCTATGGATTTGATTGTCCACCCTCCACTTAAGATTAAAGGTGAGGTAGAGGAGTTTGAATGGGCTCCCGGGGCAGAGATTCACTTAGATGCTGAGGGTGATGTATCAGAAGTGGCTAAGAGCCTTAATGGTATGCTTACTGCTGACAGCAAGGTACAGTCATTAGAAGATAAGATGGAACTGTTTGCTGGCGCTCCTAGAGAGGCTATGGGCATACGTAGTCCCGGAGAGAAGACTGCCTTTGAAGTAGACCAACTAGCTAGTGCTGCTGGACGTATCTTCCATGAGAAGACTACATCCTTTGAGTTACTATTACTAGAGCCTACTCTTAATGATATGTTAGAGGTTTCTCATAGGAACTTAGTTCATGTTGAGAGTATCGGTATACTTGATAGTGAGTTAGACGCTGTAATCTTTGTAGACATTACTAAGGCTGACTTGACTGGGGATGGTGTTATACATCCAGTAGGAGCTAGGCACTTTGCTGAGCAAGCTAAGTTTGTACAAGACTTTGCCGCTTTAGCTAACTCTAATGTACTTAACTTACTAGCTCCGCACATATCATCTAAGGCACTGGCACAGACGTTCGCCTCAGCCCTTAACGTAGAGAAACTAGGCATCTTCCAAGCTAACATAGCTATACAAGAACAGATGGAAACAGAGAGGCTTATGAAGGGCTCTCAAGAGCAGATGGCTGTAGAGGAAGGGCAAGAGGTAATTGAATAATGAAACAATCTTGGACTAGGGGATTAAACCCAGACTTAACTACAGAGATGAGGATGTCGTTCGCGTCATCTTTAATCTTACGTAAAAGGTTAGCTGAGTTACTACGCGTTAAAGAAAGGGAAAACTACAAAGCTAATATATCTAAAGATGACTACGACAGCCCTAATTGGGCTGCTAAGAAGGCTGATTCTATTGGGTACGCTAGAGCTTTATTAGATATTATTGACTTAATTGAATAAATATTAATTAATTTGTAGGGAAAACCCTAAAAAAAGAGTATAATAAGTATTATAAGTTTATTACTATAAGGAGTGCGCCTAGGATTACTTGATATTAAAATAAATTAATTAAAGTTATTAAGAATATAAGTATTGTCTAGGAGTACTACTTAACAGTAAGTATTATTTTTAAATAAAATCATAAGGAATATTAAATGGCTGACCAGCTTTTTAACGATGAACCAGTATTAACTCCTCAGGCAACCCCTGACCAACCGATTACACCACAAGCGAATCCTGATAACCTGTTTACTGACCAGTTAGCAGCTATTAAGAATAGTGACGGTGCGCCTAAATATGATTCTGTAGAAAAAGCTATAGAAGCCTTACAGCATTCGCAACAATTTATTCCTGAACTCCAGTCTAAAATGACTAGTCAGGAAACATTAATCAGTGAACTAACAGCGAAACTAGAGGCTAGCCAATCAGTGCAAGACATCATAAATAAGCAAACCCCTCCTATTGAAGAAGCGCCTACCAGCGCACCTACATATAGTGAGCAAGATATAGAAGACAAGTTAACACAACTATTAGAACAGCGTTCAGCTGTTACACAAGCGTCCACTAACGAGTCTACTGTACGAGAAACCTTAACTACTAAGTACGGTGCTAATGCTCAAGCTGAGATTGCTTCTAAAGCAAAACAGTTAGGTATGAAACCATCTGAGTTAGGTGAACTAGCTAAGAAAAGTCCGGCAATGGTACTAGCCTTGTTCGGAGAAAAACATGGTGTATCTAATCCATCTATGGGAACTCATATTCCTCCGATGTCTAATCCCGCCATTGAACCCGTTAAGCGTCCTGACAAGTCTGTACTTTCAGGGGCTACTGCTAAAGAGCAGGGTGAGATGATGCGTAAGATTAAAGAAGAGATATATCGCAAACATGGTATTACAGGATAATAGGAATTATTTAGAATGCAATTAACAACTAATACACGCGCCTTTATTGAGGCAGAACAATACAGTTCATTCATCTTATTGAACTTACACGATGGCTTATTGCCTGACACATTCTACCGTAATGTCACTGACTTTAGTTCAGGCGACACATTACACATCAAGACAGTTGGTAGCGTAACATTACAGGAAGCGTCTGAGGACACACCTTTAGTTTACAACCCAATCGAAACTGGTGAGATTACTATGGCTATTACCGACTACGTTGGTGATGCTTGGTATGTTACAGATGACCTTCGTGAAGATGGTAATCAAATTGATACCCTGATGGGTGAGCGCTCTGCCGAGTCTACTCGTGCTATCCAAGAGAACTTCGAGACTCGTTTCTTAGAGACTGCTCAGTCTAGTCAGACAGATGCTAATGCTAACCTCATTAATGGTTTTGCACATCGTATCTCTTCTACTGTAGCAACATCTGGCAGTGAGAATAGCTTTGCATTAACTCAGTTAATCCAGCTACGTTTAGCATTCGATAAAGCTAACGTTCCCGGTGAAGGTCGAGTATTCATCTGTGACCCAGTTGTAGAGGCTACGCTTAACGGCTTAGTAACTATCACTCACGATGTTACACCATTCGGTCAGAAGATTTTAGAGCAGGGTATGGCTCGTGGTCAACGATTCATTATGAGTTTATACGGCTTCGACATCATCCAGTCTAACCGCTTACCTACTGGTACATTCTCAGATGGCACTACTTCTATCTCAAGCGCTGTAGCTAACATTGCTATGTGTGTCTTAGATGACCAGACCAAGCCTGTTATGGCAGCTTGGAGACGTATGCCTAAGTCAGAGGGTGAACGTAATAAAGACCGAGCTCGTGATGAGTTTGTAGTTCGCGCCAAGTATGGTTTCGGTACTCAACGTTTAGATACGTTAGGTGTTATCATCACTTCTGCTGTTAACGTATAAGGAATAGAAAATGAGTAATACATATTCAAATGGTTCAGGCTTGAATGTCAACAACCATTACGGTGCTCGAACTACTGGCGGTACGGAAGGTATCGTTAGTACTAAAGGTACTAGTAACGAGTTTATGCAAGACCTAGATAATACAGCGCTAGCCTTTGGCTTCCCTGTTGTTGATGGCTCAGCATACGTTACAGAGGCAGATGTCTCTCTAGCTGGTGGTACTATTACCGCTATCTTAATTGGTGGCGTGAACGTAACTGCGGCTACACCAGAAGCTCCTGTTTTAATCCCAGCAGCTAACACAGGTGTTATCGTGTTAACAGGTGGTAATGGCACAGGTAAATATCTAATCGGCTTCAAGAAGTACGCACTTTAAGAACTGATTTTTAATCAAGGGCTGGCTGGCTTACACTGGCTTAGCCCTTTTTTATTAGGAGAAATTTGATATGGCAATACAACATGCCGATATACCTAACGCTGGCATACACGAGCCAAAGGGAGCTAGTGGGGCTTTAGTTGGTCAAGTGTATATCGCAGATGGAGCTGGCAGTGGTGTTTGGACTAACTCACTAACCAACCCATCCGAGTTAAAGATAGACAGGTTACTAGACGCGATAAGCCTAGCGGCAGCCCAACAGCCAAGTGCAGTAGATACACCTATACAGATAGAGTTTGGGGCAGCACAACTTACAGCGGCAGACCCAGTATCTATTAGCGCCCTAGGTGTTATTTCAATTAATGAGACTGGCACTTACCGTATTAAGGTTAGTTTTGCTGTTGGTCGTACGGGGTCTACTGGAGTATCAGAGATTTATGCTAGGGCTTTAGTTAATGGTACACCAGCTGGGCAGACTGTACACTTTAAGATAGGTTCGTCAGATTCATATATAGCGTATAGTGATGAAGCTTGGCTAACATTACCAGCGGGTACAACCATTAGCTACCAACTAATAAGAGACTCCACTGGGAATAACTCAGGTGGTATTTTCTCAGGGAACCCAGCAACAGCAGGTTGGGCTGACAATCCCTCCGCTGCAATCCGCGTAGAAAGGTGGACAACTTAACATGATGTTTTAAGGTATATAAATAATGAAAATGACTTTACTAGAATTAGTACAAGACATACTAAACGACATGGATGGTGATGAGGTTAATAGCTTAGATGATACATTTGAGTCTGCTCAAGTAGCTCAGATTATTAAGTCAACATACTATGCTATGATGTCTAACCGTAACTGGCCTCACACTAAACAAGCTATTCAGATAGCCCCATCAGGTGATTCAGCTTTACCAACCCACATGGTTCTCCAACAGGAAATCAAAGAGCTTAGTTTTATTAATTATAATAAGATTAAGTCTGGTGAAACACGTAAGCTATACAAGCCTATCCGATGGTTAGAGCCTGATGACTTCTTAAGAGTAACTAACCGAAGGGATAATGATAGTGCTAACGTAGATGTTATCACAGACCCCACTGGTGTAGAGCTATTAATTAAGAATGACTTAGCTCCTACATACTACACATCATTTGATGATGACGCTTTAGTATTCGACTCATACGATATAACAGTTGATACAACTCTACAACAAAGCAAGATACAAGCTCAGGCTTACGTCATGCCAGTTTGGAGTCCTGTTGATGACTTTATACCAGACCTGCCATCGGAAGCCTTTACAGCTTTACTGGAGGAGTCTAAGAGTAGGGCAATGCTTAAGCTTAAGCAAGTCAGTGATGTTAAGGCGGAACAAGAAGCTGGAAGGCAACAACGATGGTTGGCACGTAAAGCTTGGAGAGCTCATGGTGGGATTAAATATCCTAACTATGGACGTAACTCACGTAAATATAAAGATGTAACATTCAGAAATGAGGACAGGTAATGGAATATAAAGGCTACAAGATTACAGCAGATGGAAGCTACGGTAATAAGATTATTAAACCTATAGGGCGAGGCAGTGTGCCTAACGCCTTGGCTGGCAGTTTTACAACAGCGTACTTTGCTATGAAGCATATAGACGCACACTTAGAGGGTATTACAGATGGCAAGGTCAAGTCAAGCAAGTGAATTTAATACCTTCGTTGGGGGGTTAGTTACAGAGGCTAGCCCTCTTACCTTTCCAGAGAACACGGCATTAGACATTCAGAACTTCGAGATTAATAAGACTGGTACGCTACGTAGGCGACTAGGTATGGATTTTGAAGCAGGGCACGTAGTCATAGACAGTGGTGTTTCAACTGGTATTGACGGAGAGATGGCTGTTAGTTCTTTTAATTGGAATAACGCTGGTGGTGATAACAAACTTAAGCTGATAGTAATACAGACTGGTAAGGTGTTAAAGTTCTTTAATACTAATGGCAATAGTATCTCAGGTGGTCTTGTATACACTATAGAAACTATAGCAGCAGATAACTCTACTAAAGCCTCAGCTACAGTTGTAGATGGCATACTGGTTGTTGCTGTGGGTTCTAGTTCTATATACAGATTTAACTACAACACAACAAGCGGTGTAACATACAAAGTGTTCTCTTTAAAAGTTAGGGACACTTTTGGCACAGAAGCTTTAGGTTTTGTTACGCTAACGGAAGGTGTTCACCCAGACACAGCCATAGACTTAAGAGAGCCAGCTAATATCAACTTAAGACCTGATAGGCTAACAGCTCCACAGACGCACGTATATAACCTTAGGAACTCCACCTACGCACTAGGCAGGATGTCTGAGTTTACGGAAGCTATAGGCGACCCACTAGCTAAGTTCACAGAGAATAGGGTGGACAGTATAGACCAAGATATTAACCTACAGCAAATGCCATCAAATGCAGACTCAGTGACATCAGCGTTATTCCCAGACCCAGAGGATGCAGATGATAGATTCTCTGAAAGATTCTTCTCCGCAGTATTAAGAAAGTCTCCTCGTGGTAACTTCGAGAGCCCTACTGGGTATTTTATTATAGACGCTTTATCTCGTGGTGCTAGTAGATTGGTGGAAGCAAACAAGTTAGAGTTAAGTAGGATAGAGACAGACCCAGACTATTATCTTAATATAACAGAACTACCCGAGGATAGAACTCCGGGTGGCGCTACTCTAGTTAGTGAGTTTGGTGGTAGGGTGTGGTACGGTGGATTCTCTGGAGAGGTTATTGACGGAGATAGGCATTCACCTAAACTGTCCTCCTACGTTATGTATAGCAAGTTGGTCAACTCTGGTGCAGACCTAGGTATTTGTCATCAAGTAGGTGACCCAACCTCTAAAGAGATGCCAGATTTAGTAGACACGGACGGTGGCTTTATAAGACTTGACGGGGCTTACGGATTGAAGCGACTTATTAATATAGGTAGTGCTTTAGTTATCGTAGCAGAGAATGGTGTGTGGGCTGTCTTAGGTGGAAGTGAATTTGGATTCACAGCTACGGCAAACAAGGTTGTTAAGATAACAGAACACGGCTGTTCTAACACTGGCTCTGTTGTACTAGTAGATGGTACAGTTGTATACTGGGGGGATGACGGAATATACCAAATAAGCCCTAATGATGTTGGCTCTTTAAAAGAGACTAATCTATCCAACTCAACTATACAAACGCTCTATGAGAGTATACCAGACTTAGACAAACTATACGTACAAGGTCACTACGACACTTACGAGCGTAAGGTTAGGTGGTTGTATGGTAATAGGGTTGGGGATGCCTCTGACACTGTAGAACTAGTGCTAGACTTTAACGTCTCCGCTTTCTACAAGAACCTAATCCCGGGGGTTGCTACTGGCAGACCTAATGTGGTCGCACCTGTAGAGGTTCCGCCTTTTAAAATAGGGTCGGTTACTCATGATGTTTATGATGGGTCTGTACAAGTGTTTCATAACTCTGATGCAGTTCAAGTGACTGCCAATAGGCAGATTAACGGACTAAGAGAATCTAAATACTTAACTGTAGTAGAGACATTACCAACCATACTATATACGTTTGCTTCATACAAGGACGACACGTTCGTTGATTGGAGTACGCAGGATGGGGTAGGGGTTGATTCACCAGCGTTTATCTTAACTGGGTATGCAGGGTTAGGAGATTACCAAAGGTATAAGCAAGTCCCATATATTACATTCCACTTTAATAAGACCGAAGATGGTTTCTTTACAGATGGCAATGGTGATATCTTTCCACTACATGAATCCTCTTGTAAGGTTCAAGCGCAGTGGGAGTGGGCTAACTCCATAGCATCAGGTAGGTGGGGGAGAGAGTTCCAAGCTTACAGGCATAAGAGAGCTTACATACCAGCTAATGACGGAGACACATACGATAATGGTTTTAGTACTGTAGTATCTAAGAGTAAGCTAAGGGGTAAGGGCAAGGTAATTTCCTTACTAATACAAACTGAACCTCTTAAGGATTGTCAAATCTTAGGTTGGTCAACAATAACAAGTGGTGCAACGAATGTCTAATATTAAATGTGTAGTGTCTAGTATATCAACCTTACTATCTAGCGAGGTTGCTACAGCACAGTTTGTGAGCCTAATAGAAGCTCAGTGGGTTGAAGTAGACCACCGACGTAAAACTGGCGGGTTAGACTTAGACTTTGATAGATACTTAGGCTTAGAGGAAGCAGGGGTACACTTCATGGTGTTCGCCTTTGAGGGAGACAAGTTAGTTGGGTATAACTCCATGTTGTACTCAGAGTCCCCTCACACTAAAGAGATGACAGCACTGACAGACTCTATGTATATTCTAAAGGAGTATCGCAAGGGTGGTCTTGGTAGTGACATGATTAAACTAGCGGAATCAGAGGCTAAGAGTAGGGGATGTAAACACATAATGGTTACGTTCAAGAACTCCCACCCTCACCCTAGTATTGTAGAGGAGTTAGGCTTCTTCTCTTATGAAACAATATATGCGAAACAAATAGGAGACTAGGATGAGTACAGCAGCAGCAGTCGCTTTCGTAGCGGGTACAGCTATATCCCTTAAAGGTACAGCAGACGCAGCAAGCGCAAGTAAAGAACGAGGCAAGATACAGACAGCTAGCCAAAGGAACGAGGATGTATCTCGTAACAGGCAAGCCGCTAGGCAAGCTCGTATTAAGAGAGCTCAAATAGAGCAAGCAGCGGAAGGCTTGGGTACTAGTGCTAGTAGCTCTACTGGAGGTGCTGTAGGTTCCCTATCCACACAGGTTAGTGAGAACAAAGCTAGGTTGGAAGGCCAACAACTAACAGCACAAGCTATATCTAAACAGAACCAGAACGTATCAGACGCTCAGGTAACACAAGCTTTTGGTGGAGCTGTGTCTAGTGTAGCCAGCGCTGCCTTTAGTGCCACTGGCGGTTTTGATAATTTATTCAAGGATTAATGATGGAAGAGATTGAACTAGGTAGCAACGAAGTGGAAGTTGAAGAGAACATCTACAACACACAGAGCACTCCCACAGACAAGAACCAGAAGAAAACATTGTTAGCTGACAGAGCTGCGGCTACTGTATCTAGTGGTGGTGACTTAGTTCAGTCTATGGAAGACAGCGCTGTGTTGTCAGCAGAGGAGCTTCAAACCAATGCTACACAGACATACCAGAACGACCAAGCACAACTGCTTACAGATACGATTGAGTACGTAGCGGCTGAGAAACCAGAAGACTTAGAGGTGGTAGTCAAGAATGCGCCAAACAAGTTTAAAGAGATTGAGGCTGCTGGTGCGTCTAAACTAACTCCTTACCTTGGCTGGGTTAATAGTATGGAAGGTAGTGAAAAGCTTAGCTCTACAGAGAAAGAAGCTATAGCAGTAGACAGCCTATTGTTAGAAGCAATCACTACTGGCATGGACAAGAGAGCTTGGTATCAAACTGGTTGGGACATTGGTGGGATGATGGTTGTGCCTGATGAGTCTTACAATGCGGCTGAACTACAGTCTCAGTTGTTTGGGGATGAAGCAGGGTTTACTGAGTGGCTAGGTAGTGCTGACGCTTTCAGTAACATAGCAGAGTTCAGGAACCAGTTGCCGACTAACCAACGAGTAATGTTTGATGAGCGCTTAGTAGAAGTTATACAGGGTGTTGATGACAATCAGTTACAGCAAGTTGGCATGGCTATGGCTATCTTAGGTCGTGACCAAGAAGCTTCGTTCAGTCAGAGCTTAGAGAAGGTTGATGCGTTATTCATTGGTGGTGCTTTAGGGAAAGGTCTTTTTAAAGGCTTACGTTCTCTTAATGTACTTAACCGAGTGGCTAAGGCTGGGGATGCACGCACAGCTATGAAGACAGCGGATGCTGTAACAGCAAGCCCTGTAGTAGCTAAAGAGGCTGGAGTTATCCCAGTTGATGCAGCTGGTGTAGGTAATCCAGTTAAGCCAGAAGGTGTGTTCACAGGAGCCCCTGATGGTGTACAACGCGAGTACCGTATGTACCACGGGGATATTACAGAGGCTCTTGATACAGCCCTAGATACTTTAGTAGTTTCAGTAACACCTAACACTAAGGAAGCGGACGATATAGCAGCAGCTATCCGACGTAACCTAGCTAAGAATGATGACATTGAAAACATTAATATAGAACAACGTATTGAAGGTATGGCTATAACATACGATGTTGTTGATACTAAAGGTGTCAAGACAGTTAATGAGTTTAAAGAATACACGCTAGATGACTTAGGGGGTTTTATACAGAAGGACGCTGGCATGATTGCTAGTGGTCTTAGGTTTGCTACAAGCCCTAATACTATAGCTGGTGTTGATAGGAAGTTCTTTGTGCAAGGTGCAGAGGCAGCCTTATTTGCTAAGGGGAGGATTGGTAAGTCTTATACTGATGCTGTTGACTTAGCTCTTAAGCCAGTTAAAGGTAATGTTAAAAGCCTTACTAAGATTAGCAATATACTTAAGCAAGTTGATGGGACTGATATTGAACTTACATACCACACGTTAGTTAAAGAGGGAGTAGGTGGACAACGCCTTACCGATAAAGAATTCGTGTCTACCTTAGGTTTACGTAGAGTGTTAGATGATGCTTGGCACACTAACAACCAGACAGTTAGGCGTGAGATGGAATTGCGTGGTAGTAAAGCTATCGACATAGATGGAGAGACTCAATACGGCAGACCTTACAACGATGCTGACAGCGCTTACTCTGCCTTCTCAGGTGATGTAGAAAATACAATCATCGTAGATAGGAATGGTCTTACCCACAAGGGTATGGGTCTTGATGAGCTTAAGTTAAAGTATAAAGAAGGTCAGATACTAGTTAAGAATGATGGTGCTAACGAGTTAGAGTGGTTCTCTTCTCCTGATGGATTCGTAAGGTACGCCCTAGTAGACTCAGGTACAGTTGGTGAACTACCTCGCACAGTATTAAATAAAGTTAAGAACTACCTTCCTAAGTTAAGGGAAGATGCTAACTACTTTGTTAAGAACGCTCGTGAAGTTACTATTAACGGCATGAAGAAACGCAAGGATGTTACTGTAGCTTACGCCGCTACCGAGACTCAAGCCAGAGCTTACTTAACTAAGCTAAGACAAGCCGCTGAGGATATGGGCGAGAAGTTTATAGAGGGGGACTGGGATATTAGGTTTGACCGTGAAGTTGGTCAAGGCGCTATGAACTCAGATGCCTTAGGTGTAGGTGGTGGTCTTGTACGTGGTAAGCGTAAGTCTACAGAGCTGGCTTGGGCTGGCGATTTAGATGAGGGTGGTCGTACTGATGCCCTTGAATCATTACAACGTTACATGAGTATTACATCTGACAGGTACGCTATGTCGGAGTGGAGACTAGAAGCTAGGGCTCGTGTAGTTAATGAGGTTAGTAGTATCCCTGACATTGGGGATAAAGCTAGGAGTGAATCTTGGGGTGCATTGCGGTCTTTGGTTGCTGACTCCAACATCAAGCCACAACGTAAAGCCAAGATACTATCTATGTACGACCAGACTAGCACTATGATGATGCTGCCTACCAAGACTGACCAAGCTTTCCAAGGCGCTGTACGTGCCATTGGTGAGAAGTTTGATAGGGCTGGGCAGGAAGGGATTGCTAAGCACATGTATAAGATGCACGATAAGTCTGTTCTTGACATTGCTAAGGGAGCTACCTTTAACTTAACGTTAGGTATGTACAACCTTGTACAGATACCAGTGCAGTTGATGGGCGCTAGTGTTGCAGTTAGTATTAATCCTATAGCCGCTACTAAAGCAGCTCCTCGCTGGTTGATGGCTTCCACCTTAGATTTTGTTACTAACGAGAAGAGTGCTAAAGCATTCCTTACTAAGTCAGCTAAGGACTTAGACGTTGATGTTAACTCTATGGCTAATGACTATGCCGCTTGGAGAAAGAGTGGTATGTACGAAGCTGTTGTACGTGGTAATGCTGATGCTAGTTCTCTAGCAAGCAGGTTGCCTTATGATGCTGGCTTCTTGCGTAAGGGTTGGGCTAAGACTGTAGAGATGGGACAGACACCATACCGTATGGGTGAGCTATCTAACATGCGTATATCATTCTTCACTGCTCTCGAAAGAGAGAAGGGGTTGAAGGGTAAGTCGTTTAAGTATGATGATGCTACCATAGGGAGGGTGGTCAGCAGGGCGGAGCAGTACCGATTGAATATGTCTGGTGCGAACAAGACAGCCTTCCAGAAAGGTATCTGGGCTTTACCAACACAGTTCAAACAAATATATACTAAGTACATGGAGTCAATGTTTGGCACACACTTCAATGGTTGGGAACGCGCTAGGTTAACTATAGGTCAAATGGCATTATTCGGAGCCGCTGGTGTTCCAGTATTGAATCACTTCACTGATGGGTTCCTAACTAATATTGTAGGGATAGAGTCAGGCGACCTTACCGCGGAGGAGTTAACTACTGTTAAGCGTGGCGCTGTGGGTTGGTACATTAACCACGAGTTAGATATTGACGCTTTAGTCTCAGGAAGGTTAACGGTTAGTGCTGATGTCATAGAGGATATTATGAAGGCGTTAACTGATGAACGCACCCCTATGTTTAAGACTATGATGGGGGCTTCATTCACCTCCGGGGATAAATTCTATGACTTGTTTGGCAACATGGTGTTGGCTGGCAATATGGTGTTAGATGAATATCTTGATGATAGTCAAGGACTTAACCCTGCGCTTAAAGAGGCAGCCTACTTAGTGGGGGAGTCTCTATTAGAGTTGCCGTCTTCTTCGCGTAAGTGGCTTGCTGCTAAATACTTAGTAGATGGTATGGTGCGTAAGTCTGATGGCTCTCCTCTGTATAGCGAAAACCCAGAGCTAGGTGATATAATAGCAAGGGCAGTGGGGTTTGGTAGTCAAGATATGGACGACCTGTATAAGCTGACACAAGCTGACTTTAAACGTAAAGATAAGCTTAAAGCTTTGTCTACCTTCTACACTTCAATGCTAACACGGATGGAGTATGGTGTTAGAGAACAGCTAGAAACCACGGTAGAAGGAAGTCATATTAACGCTGCGCTGGTGTCGAGAATGATTAATAGGGAGCACCCTGACGACGCGGATGAGATATGGAAGGCGGTTGTTGGCAAGCTTCAAAACCCAAGAGATATGAAAGACAAAGTAATAAGGGACGCTATCATTAACGCGATAGGTGAGTTTACAGGTGCAGCTAACAAGGTTAGTATAATTAAACAGAAGCACATAGAAGATAATAATCTAGGAGATAAGTAATGGCTGGTAACATATTCCAACCGCAGGTAGCTCAGGTAAACTCAGCAGTCACTCCCACGGAGGGGGTGGCTGACACCTCAGCAGTAGATTTGTTTGCTGACGTAGCTAAGGTGGCTACTGAGGCAACGTTCTCTTTTACAGGGCAACAAGAGTTGTCTGACTTAAATAAGAAGTTTGATAGGGTGGTTCAGGCTAGGCAACAAGGTGGTAACTCATCTTCGTTGCAAGTTAGGGCTAGGGCTGATTTAGATATAGCTCGTGCTAACTCCCCTTGGATTGCAAAGGAAGCTGAGAAGTTATTCAGGGAGAAGTTTAGTGGTGGTGGTAGTGGTGCGTTTGAAGCTACCCCACAGGAGAAAGCTAAGGAGAAGCATTTACAGGACGTTGAAGAGAAGAGGCTGGCTTGGGGCTTATCTACTCCAGAAGAGGCTCAGAAACGAATCTCCTTGGACGAGAACGCTAAGTCTGCCAAGATACAAGCTGATGCTCAGAAAGATGTTAGGGAGTATAACGGGGATTTAGTATTCTCCAATACACAAACACAGCTCACTAACAACTCTATTAAGTTTATGGATGGTATCAACCGAGCTATGGTTCAAGGTGGTGGTACATTAGGACAAGACGCTGTACGTTCTTTTAACCTAACTATAGACCAACAGGTAGTACAGCTTAAGCAACAACTTAACTCTCAGACTCGTGACCAAACAGGACACTTACTAACAAGTAAGGCTAGTCTTGAGGATAACTTGAAAGAGATTGAGGATTGGGCTAGTGATACTAAAGCCATGCTTGCTGACAACGCTTACATGAAAGTTATACAAGACTTGAACACAGAGCAGACAGCTGAGATTAACCTTATAGCTACAAGTAAGTATAGAACTCTAAAGATACTTGCTGCGGCTGGTGGGACACCTGCTGTAGAGGCATACCTTAAGGCAGCGGCTAGACCAGAAGGGGCAGCTAAGCAATTACTAATTGGGGCTAACCCAATAGCTAAGGATATGTTTAAGCAGTCTGGTAGTTTTAACCAAGCCAGTGCTGATGGTGTTGATAAGATTCTATTACCAACCCCTACTAACATGTTCTTGAGTGAACCAGAGGCACTAGCTACAGGTACAGTATTGAATGACCCTGCTAACGCTAAAGTATTAACCACTACGGTGGAGTCAGTAGCTACAGATGACAATGCGGCTGAGCCATTCAAGAGTATGATTAAGAAGAATACTGACAGTTCAGCTGTGTTGTGGGGACAAGCGTTTAAGGCTTGGTCATTCGCTAATAAGTCTAAAGGTGAGACAGTGTTAACACATGGTGTTGATGCTCTTAAGACTAGCTTCTTGTCAGCGTTTGTATCAGACAACAGCGCCCTGCCTACAGACTTTAACATTAAAGACCAGACTAATACTATTAGACGTAAGACTAAGGGTGGGTTCCAAGATGTTAATACAGGACGTAAGGGTAGTTTCAAACCTAACGTAGTGGTTGGTCAAGGTATTACTCGTGAGAGTGGTAAGATATTATCTAACATGTTATCAGTATTTATTAACAACCCTGAGTATGCTAAGAAAGTGGGTGGTGAGTTAGGTATGACTGATGCATCTCCTCAAGAGTTAGTTAAGGCAGTAGTACTAGGAGCTCCTGAGGAGCCACTAGAGAAGCCTAAAGCTAAAACTGATACAAGTATTAAGGAGACACAAGCAACAGCTGAGGTGACCCCTGAGGAAGCCGCTGATGTACAGGGAAGATTTGATAGTGCAATGGCTAGAGCCAACACACCAGAGTTAAAGGGGGAAGTGTTTAAGGCTTTGCTTAATGGATTCTTTAAGACTAGTGAGGATGGTGGGGTTAATTTACCAGACGCTACTACAGAGGCTAAACCTAAAGAGCCTGTGACGAAACAAGAGCCAGCAGATAATAGTGTATTAGATGCCCTTAAGACGGCTGTTAAAGGCAGGGATGAAAAGGATATACCAGAACCAATACTAGATATACTTAAGGGTGCTGTTACTGGAAGAGAAGAGAAGAAGGCGGTTAAGGAGGTGGTTAAGAGTGTTAAAGCTAGCATACCAACCCCAACAACCCCGACGTCACCAGAGATTAAATCTATTATGAAGGGGGAGTCGGAGGCTGAGCGTAGCTTACTATTTGAAAAACTTCGTGAGAGTACTATCACTAGTGGTGGGGTTAAAGACCCTAAGTTACAAAAAGAGTTTGATTCTATAAATAAGAAGATAACCAAAATAGAGGATAAAGTTAAGTCAGGTAAGTTATCAGAGCAAGCCTTAGAGCTTGTGCCATTCCTTTATGGAGGGTACTCTAAGGAGGAGATGATTTCTATACTAGACAGTGTTGGTTTTGCTGATAACTTTATTAAGGCTAAGACTATATCTATAATAGAGGAGGTGTTTAAGTAATGGGTGATTTAAGTAAGAACTTCTCAAGAAGTGAATTTGAATGTAGGTGTGGATGTGGGTTTGATGATGTCAGCTTAGAGCTTGTAGAACTACTACAAGAGATACGTGATGAAATCAAGGAGCCCATCTCTATTAACTCTGCATGTAGGTGTAAGGATTGGAATGAGCAAGTGGGTGGAGCCAAGAGGTCACAGCATCTCTTAGGCACTGCCGCTGACATAGTGGTTAGGGCTTGTACCCCTGACTACGTATATCAATACTTAGACAACAAATATCCTGATACGTTTGGCTTAGGTAGGTACAAGTCATTCGTTCATGTGGATGTGAGGGAGAGGAGAGCGAGATGGTAAGCTTAATAACAATGGCTGTTGGTAAGCTGTTTGGCATGGGAGAGACTTGGGTTGAGGCGAAGCAAGAAAGGGAAACGGCTAAGGTCAAGAACAAGATTGCAATTGCTGAGGCGCAGACGCAAGCTAAGATAACCGTAGCTCAGAAGGATGCTGATGCCACTAACGACATAGATTTAATATCCATTAAGAATCAAAGGTTTACTTGGACAGATGAATACATCAAAGTGTTGTTCACTCTACCATTCGCCTTGATGTTCTTGCCTTGGACACAAGAGTATGTCATAGCTGGGTTTGAAGCTTTTAAGCTACACACACCAAAGTGGTATCAATATGTTATCTACGCTATTGTAATCTCTGAATTAGGAATGCGTAGAATGTTTATGAAACTGTTTGACACAATGTCAACAATAAGAACGGGGAAGAAATAGAATGGCTAACGCTTTATACGGATTAGGAAGAGAGGGTTTCCTTGGTGGGGACATTGCTTTTGATACAGACAACATCAAGGCAGCGTTGCTTGATTTAACAGACTACACACCAAACCTAACAACACACCAGTTCTTATCTGATGTACCAGTGGGAGCCCGTGTAGCTACTAGTGGTAACTTAGCTACTAAGACTATTACATTGGGGGTAGCTGATGCGGCTCCCGTAACGTTCAGTGCTGTTACTGGGGATGAGAGTGAGTATATATTAATATACCAAGACACAGGTGTAGAGGGAACATCAAGGTTAATAGCTTTGGTGGACACAGCTACAGGACTACCAGTAACACCTAACGGTGGAGACATCACTGTTCAGTGGGACTCAGGCGCTAACAAAATCTTTAAGTTATAGGAGAGTATTATGGAAATGATTAAGACATTGTGGTACATACGTAAGGTACGCATTTATGAGGCGTTGGTAGGTAAGATGACTAAGGCTAGGGAATCTCTTAAAGCTAAACAAGCTGAGTATCAAGCTAAGGCTGAGAAGTATAGGGGTAAAGTTAAGGCTAGCATAAGCGAAGGTAAGTAGTGGCTGATATAACAAAGACGGTTGGTAATGGTCACGGCGCTCCAGATTACGCAACCTTAACTTTATGGGAGGCTGGCGAAGAGGGTGTAGACCCCGGTGCTGGATTTACTTCAATCGCGGAATGCTCAGGTTATTTAGGTTCTGGCGCTAATATCAATGGTACTTTTGTCCGTGGTGCGATTATCCGTGGTGATGTTACATGGGACGGTACAAACGACTCATCATTAGCAAACATAGAACAGTTGACA
>TARA_R110000772_G_scaffold46813_1_pt1 | contig 41049 bp, 37 predicted proteins | sample TARA_R110000772 | Tara Oceans TARA_R110000772 (sample SAMEA4397948) | marine metagenome | biome: Polar Biome; feature: [SRF] surface water layer (ENVO:00010504); material: water (ENVO:00002006), including particulate matter (ENVO:01000060) such as... | depth 5 m | reverse complement strand
CCCGCCGATGCGGGACAGGAGCGAAAGCCAGCCCGACAGGGTATCGCGGCGCCAGCCGAGGCTCGAGAGAGCGCCTTCCATCCGCGCGCGGGCCGGGGCGTCCATCCAGTCCGGGCCTTCCTCGATCAGATGTTCGATCCGCTGGCCGAGACGGACCAGAGGCTTTAGCAAGCCATCCATTGCCTCGGCGGCATTGGCGACGGCATCGATCATCGGCCCTTCGACATGGGTCAGTTCGGTTTCGAGTCCGTAACCGGCATCGGCGCTCTGGCTTTCGTCGCGGGCGAAGACCATCGCGCGGACTTCCTGAAGAAGCGCCTCAATCGGGCCGAAGGGCTCGCCTTCCCCGATCCGCTGGAGCCAGCCGTCACCGGGCAGGGCTTCGGCGGCATGGCGCGCGCTTTCGATCGCGCGGCCACCTTCCTCGTCATAGGATGCGAGATCGGCGAGCCGCGCGGCAAGCCCGCGGCGGCGTCCGCGATTCTTCGTTTCCGGACCGATCACCCAGCGACGGATTTCTATCGCTTCCTGTCCGGAAAGCCGCGCCGCAAACATCGAATCGGCGGCGTCGAACAGATGGTGGCCTTCGTCAAAAATCAATCTGGTCGGGCGGTTTTGCTGTTCGCGCCCGCGGGCAGCATTGACCATGACCAGCGCGTGGTTGGCGATGACGATATCGGCCTGCTGGCTGGCATGTGCCGCCTTCTCGATGAAACATTTGCGATAATGCGGGCAACCGGCATAGACACATTCTCCGCGCCGGTCAGTCAGCGCGGTGGCGCCGTTGCGACGGAATAATGTGGTCAGCCATCCTGGCAGATCGCCGCCAACCATGTCGCCGTCCTTGCTATAGGCAGCCCAGCGCGCGACCAGATGGGCCAGGATCGCTGCACGACCGGTAAAGCCACCCTGCAACGCGTCTTCGAGATTGAGCAGGCAGAGATAATTTTCCCGTCCCTTGCGGACGACAACTTTCCTGCGGAATGTCTCTTCATCCGGGTAGATTCGGCGGGTTTCCCGGTCGAGCTGGCGCTGCAGCGCCTTGGTAAAGGTCGAGATCCACACCGTACCGCCTGCTTGCTGCGACCAAAGGGAAGCGGGCGCGAGATAGCCGAGTGTTTTGCCGATACCCGTCCCCGCTTCGGCCAGCAGCATATTGGGAGAGCCCTTGATCTTGCGCGGGTTGAAAATCTGGCTGACAGCAGCAGCGTAGCTTTTCTGGCCCTCGCGCTCTTCCGATCCTTCGCCGGTCAGGGAGTCAAGCGTGGCCAGCGCCTCGTTCCGGTCTATCGTGACCGTTCGCGGCGCAGGGCGCGGTGCCTCTTCTTCCCATTCGGGCAGTTTGGAAAAAAGCCAGCGTTCGGCCTCGACCGGTTTTTCCAGTTTGCGCCCGACTTCCTGTGCCCAGGGCCAGCGCAGCCGATAGAGCGCCTGCGCGCTGCTCCACGCGCCTTCGCGCTCTTTCCAGAAAGGTGCTTCCAGTCCTTCCAGCAAAAGGCTCGCCGCCTGCCGGCAAAGCGCCGCAATATCGGCCTCTTGCGCCGGCGGAGCCAGACCGAGCGCCTTGGCGAGGCCGGCAGGAGTTGGTACGACGAACTGGGCCGGATGGATGAAGGCGAACAGCTCCAGCAGGTCGAGCCCGGACAGGTCGGGATAGCCGAGCCTTTGCCCCAACAGGGGAGCGTTGAGCAGGATATGCGGCGTTTCCGCTACCCGGCCAATCGCCTCGCCCTTGCCGATTGCGCGGGTTTCGCCATCGGATGAGCAAATCCAGATGCCGCTGTGGCTGGCATGAAGCGCGGGATAGGGAAGTGGTGTTACCATTCAGCCGACGACCGGTACACCGGCGATCCACGGGTGAACGAACATCAAAATGGCATAAAGTGTCGCCGCAATCACCACGCTCAGCAATTCACGACTTACGCTCGCGATCCTGGCCGGTTTCACCCAGATGCCTTCATTGCGCGAAACAGTGATGATCGAGACCAGCGCCCACAGGCCGAGTCCGCCGAACAATATCAGCGACTTGTTGTCGCCATTGGCAAGCAGATGGCCTCCGGCCCAGATCAGAACGCCGGTCAGCATCGGATGCCGTATCCATTGCCGGATGCGCGAGGCGCCCTGCGCCGCACCGATCAGCAGGATAGCGATGAACATCAGCGTCATATTGGCGTGGCGGCCCCAGGCAGGCGGGTCATAGACAAATTCCGCGGTGGTCGAGCGCCAGCCGAAAATCATCAAGGCCAGCGAAACCAGCAGGATCAGCGCGACCAGACCCTTGTGCGGCCCTTCACCAATCGCGCCCTGAATCGATGCGCGCAGGCCCGGTGTCACCGACTTCATCAGATGTACTAGGCTCCATAGCAGCACACCGGCAATAAGCATTTCCATGTTCATTCTCCCGCTTTTGTTGCGTTCTACCTTGCCATATAGGCTAAGGCTACTATTTGCGCAGCATTGACTGAGAAGGACAAATTGTGACCGATTATCGTGAAGCAGCAGAGAATTCCAAAGCGTGGCCGTTCGAGGAAGCCCGCAAGCTGCTCAAACGCTATCGCGGCGAGCGCGGCGCACCGGCACCGAAACCGGGTGGTGAACCAATGCTGTTCGAGACCGGCTATGGTCCCTCGGGCCTGCCGCATATCGGCACGTTCAACGAGGTCCTGCGCACGACGATGGTGCGGCACGCCTATGAAACGCTGACCGGCAATCCGACAAGGCTGATCGCGTTCAGCGATGACATGGACGGCTTTCGCAAGGTGCCGACCAATGTTCCCAATCAGGATATGCTCGCCGAACATCTCCACAAGCCGCTCACGCAGGTGCCGGACCCGTTCGAAAAGTTCGAGAGCTTTGCCGCGCACAACAATGCGATGCTGCGCGATTTTCTCGACCAGTTCGGTTTCGACTATGAATTCATGTCCTCGACCGAGCAATATCGCAGCGGCGCCTTTGACGAGACGCTGAAGCTGGTCCTCGCCCGCAACCAGCAGATACTGGACATCATGCTGCCGACTCTCGGCAAGGAGCGGCAGGCGACTTACTCGCCGATATTGCCGATCAGTCCGAAAACCGGCCACGTGTTGCAGGTGCCTGTCGAGATCGTTGATGCCGAAGCGGGGACTGTCCGCTTTGAAGACGATGGCGAGATGATCGAGCATAATATCCTCTCCGGCGGCGCCAAGCTGCAGTGGAAGGTCGACTGGGCGATGCGCTGGACCGCGCTTGGCGTCGATTATGAAATGTATGGCAAGGACCTGACCGACAGCGGTGTGCAGTCGGGCAAGATTGCCAAGGTGCTGGGCGCGCGCAAGCCGGAAGGCCTGATCTACGAGATGTTCCTCGACGAGAAGGGCGAGAAGATTTCCAAGTCCAAGGGCAATGGCCTCAGCCTCGACGAATGGCTGCGCTATGGCTCGGAGAACAGCCTCGCTTTCTATATCTTCCGCGAGCCCAAATCGGCCAAGCAACTGCATCTGGGCGTCATTCCCAAGGCGGTCGACGAATATTTCCAGTCGCGCGCGCTGTGGCATGAGCAGACACCGGAAAAGCGGCTCGGCAACGCCGTCCATCATGTCCACAATGGCGATGTGCCGACGGACACGATCCCGGTCACCTTTGGCTTGCTGCTCAATCTGGTCGGTGTGATGGGCGACGCGGATCGCGAACAGATCTGGGGCTATTTGCGCCAATATGCGCCGGACGCAACGCCGGAACGCTATCCCGATCTCGACGAGCTGATCGGCAATGCCATGGCCTATCACAAGGATTTCATCGCCCCGACCTTGCAGCGGCGCAAACCGGAAGGCGTCGAAGTGGCGGCGCTTGAACGGCTGGATCGCGAACTTGCCGCGCTGCCCGAACATGCGGCGGCCGAGGATGTCCAGACGATTGTCTATACGATCGGCAAGGAAGGCGGCTTCGACAACCTGCGCGACTGGTTCAAGGCGCTTTACGAGACTCTGCTTGGCTCTTCGCAGGGACCGCGCATGGGTAGCTTCATCGCGCTTTATGGCATATCAAACACCCGGAAACTGATTGCGGAGGCTTTTTCATGAGTGGATATCATCTTGCACAGATCAATATTGCCCGGTTCAAACGGCCCAAGGATGATCCGGCCAATGCCGATTTCATGGACGCGCTGGATCCTGTCAATGCAGCGGCGGAAGCGGCCCCGGGTTTTCTCTGGCGGCTGACCGGCGAAGGCAATGATGCGGTCGATATTGACGCGGTTCCCGGCGACCCCAATCTGGTTGTCAACATGTCGGTCTGGACCGATGTCGATTCGCTCGGCGCCTATGTCTATCGCAATGACCAGCATCTGGTGATCATGCGCCGCCGCAAGGAGTGGATGGAGCATATCGATGTCTATCAGGCGCTCTGGTGGGTGCCCGTCGGGCACGTGCCGAGCGTAGCGGAAGGGCTGGCAGCGGTTGATTATCTTGCCCTCCACGGACCGACGGACAAGGCCTTTACCTTTCGTCACACCTACCCGGCACCGGATGGCACGCCCGCTGTTCCCGTGCTGGACGAATGCGCCTGATGATCGACATTTTTACCACCGGCGGAACGATCGACAAGATCTATTTCGATGCCTTGTCCGAATATCATATCGGTCCGACACCACTGCCCGACATATTGGCCGAGAATAATGTCTATGTGCAGCATCGGGTGACCCAGTTGATGCGCAAGGACAGTCTCGAACTGACCGATGACGATCGCCTTGAAATTCGTGCGGCGATCATTGCCAGCGATGCCGACAAGATTCTTGTGACCCATGGTACCGATACAATGGTCCAGACCGGACGTGTTCTGGCGGATATTCCGGGCAAGACCATCGTGATCACAGGAGCGATGCAACCCGCGACCTTGCGGATCAGCGATGCCGAATTCAATGTCGGCTTTGCGCTGGCCGCCACGCAGACTTTGGCACCGGGCGTCTATATCGCGATGAACGGCGAGATATTCGATCCGGCGAAGGTCCACAAGGACAGGTCGGCGCACCGGTTCATCCGCGACCAGTAGCGCCGCTCTGGTCGCAATCAGGGCGGGGGTCCAGTCGGTCTAGGCTGCAACCGGCCTTGTCACCGTCCGCAAGACCTCGCCATAGCTGTTGGCGATCGTCATCCGCGGGCCATAGCCCTTGGCGATCAGCGCCGTATGCGCCTCGGGCAGATTGTAGCAGGGCACGCCCATGAACAGATGATGCTCGCTGTGATAATTGACCCAATAGGGCGCCAGCGTCATCCGCATCAGCATATTGGCCTTGGTCGTGCGGGCGTGGCTGAACGGGTCATCGCCGCCGGTGGTGGTGCAGGCATGTTCGGCGATATTGCGGATGCGCAGGATCAGCTGGAATGTGGTCGCCAGCGCGGCCAGCCAGATCAGGAACGGGATGATGCCGAGCGTCGCCAGGCTGACCAGCAGCACCGTCAGCTGGATCAGCAGGAAGCGACCGACCGTTCTGGTGGTCCGCTTGGCGCCATCCAGATCGACCACGGGAGCCGCCACGCCAGCAGCGCCGTTGCGGTTCATCGGGGTTCCCGCCGATGTGTCGCGCTTGGCCGACGGGCTTGTGTCACTTGCGCCCGATAGCATGGCCTTTAGTCCGATCCACGCCACTGCAAACTGGTTGCCGCGCTGTTTCAGGAATGTCTGTCCGGTCAGGTCGCGGATGACCTTGCGTTTCATGCTCGCCGGCGTCGTCGGGAAAGCCGCCGACAGGCCGAGGTCGGGGTCTTCGGCTTGCTGGGTGAAGCGGTGATGGGTCAGATGATAGGCGCGATAGCTGTGCAGATCGCTGCCGGTCGCCGAGCCGGTGATCCACTGGCCGACGAAATTGTTGATCTTGCGCTTGGGGTGAAGCAGGCCGTGGGCACCTTCGTGCATCAGGATCGACAGGCCGAGCTGCCGCCCGCCGACCAGCACCAGCGCCAGCGGTGTCGCCAACAGCCCGGCGAGCCAGTGCCACTGCCATAGCAGCGCTGTGCCGCCAATGACCAAAGCCACCATCAGCCACGCGTGCAGCGCCAGCCACAGGCCGCGCCAGCGCGACACGCGGGTCATCGCCGTCCACTCCTCGCGGGCGAAAATCTCGTTCGGTTTTGCGGCCTTTACTGCGGGCATGGCGGTTCTCTCCTGGTCACCCGATATACCGGTTTTCTGAAGATTTTACAAATTTGCCGCCTGACGCTACGACATGCTTGTGGCAACGTTTTGCGGTCTCGGTGGTTGATGCTTTAATCATCCCAGGATCGGGATGAAATATAGGGGCTCGCGATGCAATTCTGGCAATCTGGACCAAGGTTCCATTCGGCACTTGCCATATTGGCCGGTTCTTTTTTCATGCTCTCGGCGCTGATAGCGCATCCGGTCCAGGCCCAGATCGAATTGCCGAGCATAGAAACCCCCGCCGAGCCGGTCGACCCGCAGCCGATCATCGAAGCCCAGACCATTTCGCCCACCGATGCCGAGATAAAAGAGCGGATCGAAGGTATTTTTGCTGAAATTGATGCCTTGAAAGGCGTTCTGGTCAAGGTTGACGCCGGCGTGGTGGCGTTGACCGGCGATGTGCCGGCTCTGGTCGATGCGGATCGGGCGGAGAGTATCGCGGCCCGGGTAGCCGGCGTGGTCACGGTCGAAAACAGTCTGGAGCGGAATCTCGATGTTGCGGATAATCTGCAGCCGGTCACCGACAAGTTGAAGACCAATTTCGAGAAATTTCTCAACAGCCTGCCGCTGATCGGCATTGCGCTGGCAATCTTCATCCTGTTCTGGGTACTGGGCAGGGTGATATCGGGAATGACCGGCCTGTGGCGCCGGATTGCACCAAACATGTTCATGGCGGAACTGATGGCGACGAGCATCAGGGTCATCTTCGTCATTGTCGGCCTGATCATCGCGCTTGATGTGCTGCAGGCGACCGCGCTGATGGGCGCGATACTCGGCGGTGCCGGCGTGCTTGGTCTGGCGATCGGTTTCGCGATCCGCGACACGGTCGACAATTATATCTCGAGCATCATGCTTTCGATCCGCCAGCCGTTTCGCGCCAATGACCATGTCGTGATCGGCGACCGCGAGGGCCATGTCATCCGTCTGACCTCGCGGGCTACGATATTGATGACGCTTGAGGGCAATCATCTGCGCATTCCCAACAGCACCGTGTTCAAGGCCGAAATACTCAACTATTCCACCAATCCAGAACGCCGTTTCGATTTCGAACTGGGTGTCGATGCCGATGACGACCCGCTCGCCGCTATCGCCATCGGTCTGGAGGCGCTGCGCGGACTGGCCTTCGTGCTCGACGATCCCGATGCCAGCGCCCATCTCGCAGAGGTTGGGGATTCCAACATCGTCATCCGCTTTCTTGGCTGGATCGATCAGACCCATAGCGATTTCTACAAGGCCCGCAGCATCGCCATTCGGGCGGTGATGACCGTATTGGATACCGAAGGCTTTGGCCTGCCGGAACCGATATACCGGCTGCGGTTCGACAGCGGAGCACCGCTCGAAATCGCGCGTTCTGCCAAAGATGAAGCCAGCGACAAAAGCGCGGCGAGCAAACCGGCCCGCAAGCCGCCGCAAGCGGATCTGGCGTTGGGGGATGTCAGCCTTGAAAATGATATCGGCAAAAAGGTTGCGGAAGAACGCGCCGCAGCCCGTGAACAGGACATATTGGACGAAAGCCGGCCGATCGAGTGAGCTAGGGGCGGGACAGTTCCTCAGCCAGGCGTATCATGAAGTCCGCGCCGCGCGCGAACTGGTCCACCGCGAGATATTCGTTCGGCTGATGCGCCTGTTCGATGGACCCGGGGCCGCAGATCACGGTGGCAAAACCGGCCTGCTGAAATTGTCCGGCTTCGGCGGCGTAAGAGACAACCCCTGCCGGACCGTTGTCGCCGGTCAGGCGGCGGACAAAATCTTCCGCGTCGCGTGAACCGGTCGGCGCCATTGGCGGGGCGTTCGACCGACGGATGATCGTCACTCCCGCGTCGGGAAAGGCCTGTTTCATTTCGCCATCCAGGGCCGCGATCTTGGCCTTGAACGGAGCCAGCACCGCCTCGGGATCGACATCCGGCGGGCAGCGCAGATCAAAAACGAAATGCGCCCGACGGGCCAGAATATTGGGAGCGGTTCCGCCTTCCATCCTGCCGATGGTCAGCGTCGCATGGGGCGGGATGAATGGCGAGTCCGGCTTGCCCTGCTCCCAGAGCGTCCGGGCCAGTCCGGCCAGTTCATGCATCAGCTCGATAGCAACCATGTTGGCGGACAGTCCGATATGGGGAAGACTGCTATGGGCTTCATGGCCGAGAACCTCGACCTCGTGGACGGTGATGCCCTTGTGCCCGTTGATCACCTTCATCATCGTCGGTTCGCCGATGATCGCCAGCGCCGGTTTCGGCAGCCTGGCGGCCATTTCCTCGATCATCGCCGGCGCGCCGAGACAGCCGACTTCCTCGTCATAGCTGAAGGCCAGATGCACGGGGCGTTTGCCGGTCTTGAACAAGGATACTGCGGCCAGCGCCAGAGCGACAAACCCTTTCATATCGCAAGTCCCGCGCCCGTGGAGGAGTCCATTGCGCTCGGTCACGGTCCACGGATCGCTGTCCCAATCCTGTCCGTCGATGGGTACGACATCGCTATGGCCGGATAGAATGACTCCGCCCTCCACGTCCGGACCGACGCTGGCATAGAGATTGGCCTTGCTGGCATCCGCATTGACGACCCGCGTCGATGCAACGCCATGCTGACCAAGATAGTCCTCGACCCAGGCGATCAGCTCGAGATTGCTGTTCCGCGACGTCGTGTCGAAGGCAATCAGCCTGGCAAGAATATCGCGGGCGGGAGTGATGAGAGCGTTGGTCATGGGGCGAAGAACTTTACAAAGTTTACAGTGCTAAAAGAAAAAAAGAGACCGGTCCCAAAAACGGCGAAAATTGGAGGGTTTTGCGGGGTTGTTTGAATCGGATCATAGCGGCCGACTATCATAAACAGCGCGATGTAGAACAGGGAATTTTGTTTAGCCCCTCCTTTGAAGAGGAGGAGCTTGAATCTCGCTCGCAATGACAACAGGCAGAAGTTGTTACGCTAGGCACCTTCTGCCTCACGGGAGAAGGGAGGCGCGCAGCCGATCATCACCCACCCACTGCACCAGCGGATCATAGAGATCGACGATCGCGCCGAGCTCGTAGATATTGCGGTAGCCATAGCCATAGAGGTTGATGAAGGTCGGAATGTTGAGCGCCAGCGGCGCGCGTTTGGTCATTATCGGGCGGATATTGTTGCTGAAATTATTGTTGCAGTAGATCAGTATTTCCCGGTCGGGATTGCTGCCGATCACGGCACGTAGCTTGCTGTCGGTAAAGTCGGAAAAGGGAAGGTTGATCGCGCCCGCCATATGACCTTCGGCAAAAGCAGCGGCTGAGCGGGTGTCGAGAATGAGCGTTTCGGGTCTTGCCGACCGTCGATGGAATTCCGCCAGATCAATCAGCCGCCCGGCGCGAACTGCGGCGACCTCGTGGCTCAGGTTCAGAAATCCGGGATAGTCGATCTGCGGCTCGCTGTCGGGGGCAGCTTGCAGCGGCGAAGCCGACAGGGCGATTGCTGCACCCATAGTCAGCACCAATCCGGCGTATCGCATGTCGGAATCTCCTCACAAAGAAGGGAGATATCCGGCAAATATTTTGAACCGGCGCTGAACCCGCCAGCAATCTCGCGATCTAGTGACCCGTTTCCGCCAGTCCGTCGGCGATGAAATCAAGCAGTGCGCTTTCCAGCGGATCGAGATTCTGGTCGGCCTGAATCTTTCCGTGCAGCCAGCTATTCTCGACGATGGTCAGCTTGCGCGCTTGCTCGACTGCGTTGATGTGGCCACATTCGGCATTTTTCTTGCCGAAAATATCGCTGCTGAACACATTTTTGAATGTGCCGCCGACGTCGGAATCTTTCATCCGGCCAAAGAAGCGGCGAACGCTGGGCTTGGTGTCGTCCATGAAATTTTCCAGCCGCGTCGCTTCTGCGCGGCACAGCATGTCATATTCACCATAGGCCATCAGATAATTGCCAACCAGCTGCACGAATAGTGTCTGCCAGTTCTTGCCGTTCTCGCTGCTCAGCGTCGCGTCCTTGATCCGGAACAGCATATCGGCTTCGCTGCGGCTGATCCGGCCGGGGCCGTCTGAACCCGGCGCGTAGCAGATGCGGCGCAGTATCCCGACTTCGCTGTCGCTGATGGAACCGGGTTGCAGGGATCCGCCATCGCGGGTCGGACCCTTGCCGGTCAGAACGGCGTCTTCAATCTGCTTGAGCACGTAGTCCTGCAGAACCTCCGGCGTGCCAGTGGCTTTTTCCATTGTGCGGACGAGCAGTTCCAGCTCTGCCGCGGACTCAATCGTGCCGTCATGGTCGACTTTTTCCATCAGCCACCGGGCATTATCATCGCTGACATAGCCTTTGGGGGCGGCCTGGTTCACCACATATTCGGTGATTGCAGCGACGAAAAACTCCAGCCATTCCTCGCTCGGATCGCTGCCGAGATCGTTGATCTGGAACAGGAGATCGGCTTCATCGGAGCTGATATTGCCGTCCGGCCAGATTTCCTTGCGCAGCGTCATGACATCTGCGGCGCTGATCGCCTGCTTGGCTTTGATTTCCCCGATCAGTCCCGATACGTCCATTTTCATCACATTCATCCCGCTGTTTCGGGATTGCGACTAGCCAGAAATGCTTAAAATGCGGTTAGTGCGATTTGCGCCAGGGTTCGAAAGGGGTGCCGGTATGGGGGAATCTATCCTCCATACCGGCTTTATTTTTTAACGCGCCGATCAGCCTTGTGAAGCAACCCAGTCGCGGATTTTCGATTCCAGCACCGTCATCGGCAATGCGCCGGTGTTGAGCACCTGATCGTGAAATTCGCGCGGGTCGAACTTGTCGCCGAGGGCGTCCTCGGCTTCTTTCTTCAGCCGCTGGATAGTCAGCGCGCCGATCTTGTATGCAAGGGCCTGGGTCGGGATCGCGATATAGCGTTCGACTTCGGCGGTGGCATCGGTTTCGCCCATGCTGCTGTTGTCGAGCATATACTGGATCGCCTGTTCACGGCTCCAGCCCTTGCTGTGCAGGCCGGTGTCGACGACCAGCCGCATGGCGCGGAGCATCTCGTCGTCGAGATGGCCGAAACGCTGGTAAGGGTCGTCATAAAGTTCCATCGGGAAGCCGAGCTTCTCTGCGTAAAGCGCCCAGCCTTCGACAAAGGCGGTGTTGCCGCCAAAGCGCATGAAATTGGGCAGGTCGGCATTTTCCTGGGCCAGTGAAATCTGGAAATGGTGACCCGGTGCGCCTTCGTGCAGATAAAGGGTGGTGATGCCCGAGGTGCTGCGCGAAGGCAGGTCATAGGCATTGAAATAGAATACGCCGGGACGCGAGCCGTCGGGCGTGCCGCTCTGATAGGAACCGCCGGCCTGGAATTTCTCGATCGATTCGTCATAGGGGCGAATTTCCAGCGGCGATTTTGGCAAGACCTTGAATTGCTCGCCAATCCTGGCATCGACCATCTTGCCCATGTCATAATAAGCCTGGGTCAGCGCCTCGCGGGATTCGGGGTGGAACTGTTCATCGGTCCGCAGGAATTCGAAAAATTCCGACAATGTGCCGTCGAAACCGACCTCGGCCTTGATTGCTTCCATCTCGGTCTTGATCCGCGTCACTTCGCTGAGACCCAGATTGTGAACATAGTCGGCCTTGAGCGGCAGGGTGGTCGTGTTCTCGATCATATTCTCATAGAGAATCGCCCCGCCCTTCATCTGGGACAGGCCGACTTCGGTGCGGGCGACTGGCAGATATTCGTTTTTGAGGAAATCATGCATCCGCTGGTTACCGGCGAAAATCTCTTCGGTCGCCGCTGCATATTCCTTGGTCAGTCGCGCCTTGTCGTCATCGCTGAAATCGTCGGGAAAATTCCTAGTCGGCGCCATGAACGGGCTGTCTTCGAGACCCAGGGCATTTTGCGTGGCGAGCTGTTCGATCACGTTGGTGATCGTCAATTTGGTTTCGAGCACGCCGCTTTCCATGCCTTCGCGAAAACGTTCGATCGAACGGTCGCCGATGACAATATATTCTTTGTGACGTTTGAGATTGTCCTCGTAATGTTTCACCGTCTTGAACGGCGCGCCGCCTTTGCCCGATGCAAAATTGGGATAGAATGTGTGAAAGCCGCTGAAATGATTGACCGGGCGAACCACCGTCAATGCCATGATCTCGTCGGAATAGCCTTTGAGCGCCTGCTCCTTGTTGCGCTTGAAGACGTCATAGGCAATCTTGTCGGTCGCGTTCAATTTGCTGCGGTCCAGTTTCAGCAGCGCGGCAAGTTGCGCTTGCTCGGCTGCTTTTTCGCCGGCGAAATATTCGTCCGAAATATAGTCACCGAGCTGGTCGGCATAGCGTTCGTCGCCGCGGAACAACGCGCCGATCGGATTGCGCTTGAGTTCGTCTTCGTCGCTCGCGGCGAACAGTGCCTTCAACTTTTCGCCTTCGGTCATCTCAGCTTCTGCGTGATGCTCCATCGCCAGGGCGCTGGCGGCGGCAAGCGGCTGGGCGTTCGCAACGCTGCCAAGGGCCAGCAGGCTGGTGCCGACGAGAAGGGCGAGAGGTGTCTTGATCATATTAGGTTCCTATCCAAAACTGTTGTGTCGAGCTAACACGGTAAAGTTTCACCCGCAACGATTTCACCGATCAAACCATGTCGTTTGTCGAAGCTGGTCGTTCGTTGATCGGAGTCCGGGTTTCTAGCGCACCCAGGCCTTTTGCCACTCGTTGAGGCGGAACCATTTGGTGATGATATATTTGGCGCCCTGCTCGACCGCCGTCCCGGCGTGCAGCGTGTCAATATTGGGCTTGCCGTCGCGGCTCATATTGTTCCAGATCAGCAACATCCCACGGCGCGGCTCGACCTGATATTGCAGCTGCGGAAACGCGGTTGCGCCGCCCTTTTCGGGCTCGTTGAGATAGGCCATTGCGGTCCAGGTGCGCTGGCCGCCATTGGGTCCTTCATATTCCCAGTATTTCTCGGTCTCGTGAAAATAGTCGTGATGGTCCTTGAACTGTTGTCCGACCTGGTAGCGCTGGCCCTGCAGGACTTCGCTATGCGATTGCGGGAGCCCCATCAGGTCGCAAATCGTCTTGTCAATCCGGCGGATGTCCGGATCATTCGGATCGACATTGCAGCTGTAGCTGGTGCGATAGCCCTCGCGTTCCGTTCCCTCGTAAAGCGTCGAGGGCTGGCTGTCGCTGTCGATCATGTCGATCAGCAGATCGCAATCCTCGTCGCTGATGAAATTCTGGCAGACAAACAGCTGGACATATGGGCTTTCCAGCCACTGGACCCGGGGATGGGCGTTGAGCGTTTCGGTAACCTGACGGCCGAGCGCGGCGATCCGCTGCGGGCTGGCATATCGTTCGATCTGCTTTTTTGAAAAGACCCGGGCCATGCGCGTCAACCTAGTCGATGATACGGCCGCGGACCATCACCCAGTCGATCTTTTCCAGAACCGTGACGTCGTCCAGCGGATTGCCGGCGAATGCGATCAGGTCGGCGGAATAGCCGACCGCGATGCGGCCGATTTCATTCTCCATATCGAGCGCCTTTGCCGCGAGGGTCGTCGCGCTGGCTACAGCCTCGCGCGGGGTCAGACCGGCGTCGACCATCAGCTGCAATTCCTCGGCGTTGCGTCCATGTTCAAACACCCCGGCATCGGTGCCGAACACGATCGGTACGCCGAGCCTTTTGGCTGACGCAACCGCCTTGCCGACAGTATTGAGCGTCATCCGGATTTTTTCTTCGACCACCGGCGTGTATATGCCTTTGCCAAGGCCTTCGCTGACGCCCTTGAATGCCATCAATGTCGGAACCATCGCGGTGCCATTGGCCTTCATCACTTTCAACGCAGCCTCGTCCGCGAACGTGCCATGCTCGATCGTATCGATGCCGGCGCGAGAGGCGGCCTCGATACCGCGCGCACCATGGGCATGGGCCATGACTTTCAGGCCGAGCGAATGGGCGGTGGTGGCGATCGACTGCATTTCTTCATTGGTAAATTGTGCTTCCAGTCCGCGACCCTGCTGGGAGAGCACGCCGCCGGTCGCGGTGATCTTGATAATATCGGCACCGGCCCGGCTGGCCTTGCGCACTTTTTCCGCACATTGGATGGCGCCGGTGCAGGCATAGCCGCTGGTCAGCAGATCATTGACGTCTTCGGTGAAGCCCGAGACATCGCCATGGCCGCCGACGATGGCCAGAGCTGGACCGGCGGCGATGATGCGCGGCCCGGGAATGACGCCATCGGCGGTGCCGCGGCGGAGCGAAAATGCGCTATATTGCGAGGATCCGGCTTCGCGCACCGTGGTGAAACCCGCTTTGGCTGTGACCAGTGCGTTTTTCGCCCCGACAACCACGCCCCATTCCGCCGGTTCGGTGGTTTCTCTCCAGAAATCACCGCCGGGGTCGCCGGTCAGGTGGACGTGCAGGTCGATCAGGCCGGCCATGACGGTCTTGGAGCTGAGGTCGATGACTTGCGCATCGGCGCTGGCGCTCGTTGCACCGCGGTTGATTTCGGCGATCTTGCCATCGCGGACGATGATCGTGGCAGGGCCGCTGGGGCCGGACGCGGCGTCGGTGATCAGATTACCGACATTTATGATCTGGTCCTGGGCAAATGCGCTGCCCGAAATCGCGACCGATATAAAAGCGGCGACCGCCAAACCCAACACACGTTTCATGATATTTCTCTCCAGAATTTTCGTGCCTTATTGCTGAGCGCCAACGCAAGTTGCAACAAGAAAGGGCTCCGACGGCCCCCGATTATCCTCGCTCATCTGATCGCTGCAGAATCGAGGCTGGCCCGGACGGCTGCGCAAGCCGGAAATCGGACGCTGAAATCCATTCATTTTCCGCTGCCCCGGCCAAGCCGCAAAGCATAACTATTTTGAACCGCAATCTATCCTCCAAGACCTTGATATATTTATTGAAAAAAGCTGAAGCCCGGATGCGCTCCCGATCACATTTTTCACAGTTAATAAGTCGATAACCTGATTGGGTTAGGGCTGTGAATCGTAACCCCGCACGCCAAGAGGAAAATGTCGCGATTATGAAGCATGAGAAGATTGAAATTACCGATCCGACATTGATTGATGCCGTGGCTCGTTCCTGTGGAGATGTCACCGTGGGCTGCGCCGATGTCGGTGTTCTGGTCGAGGAGGTGATGACGAATGCGGGAGAAATGCGAGAGCGCCGGGAAGCCTTGCAGGATGTGATTGCAAAACTGGCTGATGACCAGAAGCGGGTGACGGACTCGACCGACGAAGCGCGGCTGTTGTCGAAGCGGGCGAAGGAAGACCTGCATAGCAGCACCGATGTGATCAGAATGTCGATGCAGGAATTTGTCGATTTGACCGATCTGGTTGTCGCGCTGGCCCAGCATATCACCGGCTTTGCAGGGGCGATGGATCAGGTGCGACGGGTGTCCCAGAATATCGATGATATTGCCAACACCACCAGCATACTTGCCCTCAATGCCGCGATCGAAGCACATCGCGCGGGTGCTGCCGGCGCCACTTTTGCGGTCGTCGCAGCGGAAGTCAAACAGCTGGCTTTCAACACGCGCGAAGCCACAGACGAAATATCGGCCACGGTAAACTCGCTGGGCGTGGAAGCCGAAAGCCTGGTTTCGAAAATCGAAAAAGGCGTCGCCAAGGGCAATGATGCGCAGAAAAATTTCCAGAGAATCGATGACACGGTCAACCGGATTTCCGACCTGGTTTCGCAAGTGGACAATCAGAATAGCGACATCGCCCAGAACACCGGCCTGATTCACAACAAGGTCCAGCAGGTGCAGGAAGTCCTCGACCATTTTTCGGAAAGCGCCGACAGGAATACGATCGCTCTGGAAGCGGCGAAGAACAAGGTGGGTGATGTCGAGACGACGTCGAAGGCGATGTTCTCTCAACTGGTCCGGAGCGGTTTTGCATCAGAGGATCGGAAATTTGTCGACATGGCGATCACCGGCAGAGACGAAATGGTTGAAATTGTCGAACAGGCCTTGGCCAGTGGAGAGCTGGCGAGGGATGCGCTTTTTGACCGGCAATATGTCGAAATCTCCGGGTCCGATCCGGTTCGATATGATAACCGGTTCAACGCTTTTGCCGATGCCCATATCCGGCCGCTACTCGACAAATACAAGAATATGGATGCGGTCATCGCCTGCGTTACATCCAATATCGACGGCTATCTGCCAACCCATGTCAGCGAGCGGTCACTGGAGCCCAATGGCGATCCCGAGCATGATGACAAATATTGCCGCAATCGCCGCAAGCTACTCGACGATCTGACCAAACAGGCGATCGCGGAGAAGGATCAGCCCTATAATGTATCGGTATACCGGTTCGTGAAGACCGCCGACGGCCAGTCCGCAGCGGGCAAGCAGGTTTTCGTGCCGCTCTTTTTCGATGGCGAATATTGGGGCAATTTCGAGATTCTCTATCGCAATTGATCGTACGGAAATCTGACGGTTCCGTCGCAAACCAGTTCGTCATGAAAAACCCGCCGCCGTTTCCGGCAGCGGGTCATGTGGTCGCTGGTCAGTCGATTCACCAGAAGAAGTTGTAGATTACGTCGATAACTTCGCCAGTGTAGGTGTCGACCAGCAGGACGTCGTCATAATAGCGGATCCAGCGGGTGCCGCTATAGGCGGCGGGCAGACGATAGCGCCAGGGGTCGTTGATCCAGTAGCGCGATCCGTAAAAGGCCGAGCCCAGATATACGCCTATATTCCAGCGCCGATAGCTGTGATGGCGATAGGGCGTATAATAGCGGCCCAGCCGATAGTGGTTGCGATTGGCCTGACGATAGCGCTGCCAGTTGTAGCGCTGGTTTTGACGCCAGCTGCGGTTCCAGTTGCGGCTGTTGCGCGCGGATCGGCGATTGTCGCGATAGCGCCGGTCTATTCTGCCGTCGCGGTTGCTGTCGACCCGGCGGTCGACGCGACCATTGTTGTTGCGGTCATAGCGCCGGTCGATCCGGCCATCCCGGTTGCGATCATAGCGCCGGTCTACCCGGCCATCACGGTTGCTGTCGCCGCGCCGGGCATCCCGACGCTGGCTGGCCTGATTGGCAACCCGCCGTTCCTGCCGGACGTTGCGATTTCGTTCGGCGGCGCGCCGGTTTTGCCGGACCTCCCGCTGAACATCCGGATTCTGGCGTACAGCGCTCTGGACTTGCCGAATGCCGCGCTGGCTGGTTCTTTCGCTGCGTCGTTCCGCGCGACTGGTGTTTGCATTGCGATCAACGCGGCGGCTTTGCCTGGTTTCGGTGCTGGCTGCGCGCGTCGTGACGCGGGCCTGTCCACGATTGTTGCGATTTTCGGATCGTTGCGCCCGGCGCTGGCCGCTGCCGCGATTGGCGCGTCGCTCGCTGCGACCGTCGCGTTGCAAGTCGGCGTTGCCGGTCAAATCCACTGGTACCGCGTTGGCGGCTAAATTAAGCTTGGGCCCAATGTCGGCGGCAGACGCGGCTGCGGGCGTCAACATTGTGGCCGCCATCAGGCCGGTGACTAAAAATATACGCATGGCTTACTCCTGTTGCTGGCGACTCCATTTGCCGCATCTGTGCAACAGGTGATAGGCTATTAACCCTGTCGGACTCCTGAACTGGCCTGTAATGTTCAGGAAAGGTGGCTTTAACCTGAACGAGGCTGCTGTTCAATCCATTCACCGTGCGGGTGCGGATCCATCTCGTACAAGTGAAAACAGGAGCAATTTCGACCATTTGTGGCGAGCGAGGCCGTTACACACAATCATCGTGAATGATCAGAGCCTCGGAAATGGAACCCCGCCCTTGCCGAGGAGCCGTTAACGCCTAATCCTTCAGGTTGTCCTTCTCAAGCCACTCTTCCAGCCATTTGATCGTATATTCGCCGGACTGGAATTCCTGGTCATGCACCAGCTTCTGATGAAGCGGGATCGTGGTCTGGACGCCTTCGATGACCATCTCGTCCAGCGCCCGTGCCAGTCGCATCATGCAACCGTCGCGGGTGCGGCCATAGACGATCAGCTTGGCGATCATGCTGTCGTAATAAGGCGGGATAGAATAGCCGGCATAGAGACCGCTATCGACGCGGACGTGCATGCCGCCGGGCGCATGGTAGCTGGTGACCTTGCCGGGCGAGGGTGCCCAGGTTTTCGGATTTTCGGCGTTGATCCGGCATTCGATGGCATGGCCGCTGAACACCAGGTCTTCCTGTTTGACCGACAGATCGCGGCCGTCGGCGATGCGGATCTGCTCGCGGACCAGATCGAAACCGGTGATCATTTCGGTGACCGGATGTTCGACCTGCAGGCGGGTGTTCATCTCGATGAAGTAAAATTCCTCATTCTCGTAGAGAAATTCGATCGTTCCGGCGCCGCGATATTGCATGCCCTTCATCGCGTCGACGCAGACCTTGCCCATTCGCTCGCGCTGCTCCCCGCTGATCACCGGCGAAGGCGCTTCTTCGAGGACTTTCTGGTGGCGGCGCTGCAGCGAACAGTCGCGCTCGCCGAGATGGATGGCATTGCCGCGGCCGTCGCCGAACACCTGAAATTCGATATGGCGCGGATCGCCGAGATATTTTTCAATATAGACGGTGGCGTCACCAAAGGCCGCCTTGGCCTCGGTTCCCGCCTGTTTCATCTGGGTTTCGAGTTCGGCTTCGCTGTTGACCACCTTCATACCGCGACCGCCGCCGCCGGAAGCCGCCTTGATGATCACCGGATAGCCGACGTCTTTCGCGACCTGTTTGGCTTCTTCAATTTCGCTGACCGCGCCGTCGCTGCCGGGGACCAGTGGAATGCCCAGATCACCAGCAGTCTTCTTGGCCGCGACCTTGTCGCCCATGATTTTGATATGTTCCGGCTTGGGGCCGATCCACTTGATATCATGCGCTTCGACCACTTCGGCAAAATGCGCGTTTTCCGAAAGGAAACCATAGCCGGGGTGGATCGCGTCGGCGCCGCTGATTTCCGCTGCGGAAATAATCGCCGGGATCGACAGATAGCTGTCTGCGGCAGCTGGGGGACCGATGCAGACCGCCTGATCGGCAAGCCGCACATGCATGGCGTCGGCGTCGGCGGTGCTGTGCACGGCCACGGTTTCGATGCCGAGTTCCTTGGCGGCGCGAAGAATCCGCAGAGCAATTTCTCCGCGGTTGGCAATCAGGATTTTTTCAATGGTCACGCTGTCTGCCTCAAGCGATCATGACCAGAGGCTGGTCAAATTCTATCGGCTGGCCGTTTTCGACCAGGATTGCCTTCACCGTGCCGGATGCTTCGGCGGTGATCGGGTTCATCACTTTCATCGCTTCGACGATCAGCAGCGTATCACCGACGGCAACCTTGTCGCCAACGCTGATGAAATTGGGGGAGCCGGGTTCGGGTGCCAGATAGGCAGTGCCGACCATCGGTGATTTCTGGGCACCGGCGTGGTCATCGACCGGCGCGGCTGGCGCAGCTGGCGGTGCGGCTGCCGCCGGGGCAGCGGCAGGTGCGACAGAAACAGGCGCGGAAACATAGGCTCCACCGCCGCGCGCAACCTTGATCTTGCGGTCACCGTCTTCGACTTCAATCTCGGTCAGACCCGCTTTTTCGAGAATGGCAGCCAGATCACGGACCAGCTTGATATCAACGTTCATGCCTTCACCCGTTTCTTTTTTTGCAGACATATTGTGTCCTTATATAGTCGTTAAAATTTGGTCGCAGCGTCGAGCGCCAGCTGATAGCCGAAAGCACCAAAGCCGCAAATGGTTCCTTTTGCAACCGGTGCAATGAAACTCTTGTGGCGATATTCCTCGCGCGCTGCGGGATTGGAAATATGCACTTCGATGACCGGCGTGCTGATGGATTTTATAGCATCGAACAGGGCAAGCGATGTGTGGGTCAATGCCCCGGCGTTGAGGATTACCGCATGCGCGCCTTCTGCGGAGGCTTCATGCAGCCAGTCGACCAGATGGCCTTCATGGTTGCTCTGGCGGATGTCGACATCGAAACCGAGCGTCCGGGCATGGTCTTCCATCTGTCCGGCAATCTCGTCGAGCGTTTCCGAACCGTAGATTTCCGGTTCACGCATACCAAGCAGGTTGAGATTGGGTCCGTTCAATACATAGATGGTCTTGGCCGCCAAGATATTGCTCCTTCCCAAAGGCTTTTGGTTGCGACTGGAGCGACCTCTTTATATGGCTCGTTTTTGAAAAGCGAGATCAAAGACATGAAAGTTACCGAAATGGCTGAAATTCAGATCAGGTTGAACGGCGATGACCACAAGATCGCGGCTGGCGGCTCGATCGCCGATCTGGTGCGTTCGCTCGATCTCGACCCGGCCAAGGTCGCTGTCGAGCGCAACCGCCTGATCGTGACGCGGTCCACGCTGGAAGATGTCATGGTAGAGCAGGGCGACGAACTGGAAATCGTCCATTTTGTCGGCGGTGGCTCCGTTGACGACAGTTGGACAGTCGCCGGGCGGACATTCCGGTCGCGGCTGATCGTCGGCACCGGCAAATATAAGGACTTCGCTGAAAATGCAGCTGCGGTCGAAGCGTCTGGCGCGGAGATCGTCACCGTGGCGGTCCGCCGTGTCAATGTCACCGACCGCAACCAGCCGGTCCTGATGGACTATATTGATCCGAAGAAGATCACCTATCTTCCGAACACCGCAGGCTGTTTCAACGCCGAGGACGCGATCCGCACATTGCGGCTGGCGCGCGAAGCCGGTGGCTGGGATCTGGTCAAGCTGGAAGTGCTCGGCGAGGCGAAGACATTATATCCCAATATGCGCGAAACGCTCGAGGCGACCGAGGTGCTGGCCAAGGAAGGCTTCAAGCCGATGGTCTATTGCGTCGATGATCCGATCGGAGCGAAGCAACTGGAAGATGCGGGCGCGGTTGCGATCATGCCGCTTGGCGCGCCGATCGGCTCCGGACTCGGTATCCAGAACCGTGTGACCGTCCGCCTGATTGTCGAAGGCGCGAATGTGCCGGTGCTGGTGGACGCCGGTGTCGGGACCGCGAGTGATGCGGCGGTGGCGATGGAGCTCGGCTGCGACGGCGTATTGATGAACACCGCCATTGCCGAAGCGAAGGAACCGGTGCGGATGGCGCGGGCGATGAAGCTCGCGGTCGAAGCCGGTCGTGAAGCTTATCTGTCGGGAAGGATGGGCCGCCGCATGTATGCCGACCCCTCCAGTCCCCTGTCCGGACTGATTTAGTGTCCTAATACGGCATGATTCGCGCTTGTCGGTAACTATCTGAATCGTAAGAAAAGTTACACAATGTTAAATTGGTCGACCAGCGTTTGCCGTTGGTCGAAGCCCTGTGCCGTTTGCCGATCAATATGGTGGTTTATCGAAGTCGGGATGATCGGTTTTGATCGCTCCCCTATCCAAGATGGTGAGGCGGGAGCATGACCCTACGTCTCTCCAGAAAGCCATTCCCGGCCAGATGGATATCTCGCTCCCTACCTCGCCCCTAGCGGGCCGTGCCGGTTCCCCCTTTTCCGGCGCCGCCCCGAAAATTTTGAGGAGTGAGAATATGTCGAATTCAATTTTTACCAGAAGTCTTTGTGCCGCTGCAGCTATCGCGGTGACCGCAACCGGATTTTCCGCCAGCGCGATTGCCCAGAACCGGGCCGAACGTACCGCCGTCGTCAGCTACGCCGATCTTGATCTGAACAGCGAGGATGGACAGGCCACACTGCAGGGTCGGCTGAAAGGCGCCGTCCGTAAAATATGCGGAGGCTATGATTCAAAGAGCCTGATTGATGCGCAAGATCACGCTGTCTGCATGGACCAGGCCAATGCTTCGGCCAAACGCGCCAGTGTGACGCTCATGGCCGCCGTTAAATCGGGCAAGCCCGTGGAAACCGCGATGGTAATCAGCAACTAAAGCAGAATCCGAAAAATCCTGAGGCCCCAAAAGCCGGCCTATTATTGGCCAATTCAGATTTTAATGCCTCCGGTGTTCTTTGCACCGGGGGTATTTATTTTTAATTTGCTGATGTTTGTTAAAACAACTAAAAACTATTAACTAGATTCTATTCTTTATAATTACTTTAATGATTAAAGGCCGTAAACCTAACTATCAGTTTCTGACTTATAATGTGCGAACAATACTAGCATTGCCGACCTATTAACCAGATATGGATACCCAATCTTAATATCTGATTCGTTATATGTATCGAATTGTAACGGGGGAGCGCTTATCAGGTGCACCTGTGCATATACATGTGTCTGACCAGACAGCGCAAAACCGAATATTATAGGAGGTTTTATGGAAGTTCGTCGGCACACAAAGCCAACACAAGTTATCGGCCCCTTCGGTGAAGCATTGAGCCTCGCCGATCTGCCAAAGAATAATATGACCCGCTGGGTTATCCGCCGGAAAGCGGAAGTGGTTGCCGCCGTCAATGGCGGCCTGCTCAGTCTCGAAGAGGCCTGTGCACGCTATGACTTGTCGCTGGAAGAATTTTGTTCCTGGCAAGATACTATCGACAAGTCGGGCTTGCCCGGTTTGCGTATCAGCTATCTTTCCAAATATCGAACAGCAAGCTCATGAACAGAAAGTCGAGCAGGTCACGATTTGCTCGGTTGTTGCGGGTCGTACCCACTTGAGGATGCTCATCCGCATCCGATCCGATTGAAAGCCTATATCATGCCCAAGAAACGAGTTCTCGTCATCGATGAGGAGAGTGCATTCACGCGCCTTTTGCAGGACGATCTTGAACAGCGCGCGATATCCGTAGCCTGCGTCTATTCTCCCGGAGACGAGAATAGCGCGATGGCCTTTGCCCCCGATGCGGTGGTCGCCGACAAGAATATACTCAACGCGGGCGCCGGCTGCCTTCTGCAGGCGTTCGACAAGATCGAGCGCAAATTGCCGCTGGTTCTGATGACCGGTACGGATGCGAAGCTGATCCATGGATCGGCTGACCCGGTGCAGGCGTCGGACGCGCAGATCGTCGCCACGATACCAAAACCGTTCGAGCCGAATGTGCTGGCAGGACTGATCGAACAATATGCCCGGGTCAGCGAAAAAGAGATTCTGGATTCGGAATATATCGCCGCACTGGTGGCCAGCGGCCGGTTGCTCGATAATCTTGTTGTCGAATTCCAGTCCAAGCATGCGCTGACCGACGGCAGTCTTGCGGGTTATGAAGCCCTGTCGCGACTGAAGACCCGGCGGGCTATCAGCCCCGCCACCATTTTCTCGGCCGCAACCGATATATTACTGGAAATCGAGGCGACGCTGAACGTCTTCGACCAGGTCATGAAGCTGGCGGACTCGCTGTACATGCGAGGGAAGAGCATCCCCGTCTCTTTCAATTGCAGTGCGATTCTCCTGACCAGGTGTGACTTTGTCGATGCGCTTTGCTCGCGCCTGTACAGGCGCAGGAATTTGCGCGGATCGATCTTGATCGAGGTTACCGAGGAGAATCGGGTCGCCAATATCAAGGTCGTGGCCGAGGTCTGTCACCTGCTGTCGCGATATGGACTAAGTGTTTCGATTGATGACTATGGCACGGGTCATAGCAATATCGACCGGATAGCCGACATCCCTTTCGCCGAGTTGAAGCTCGACAAGGAAATTTTCTGGGCCTTTTGCGACGGGCGCGTGCCGATTACCATGCTTGGTTCAATCGTCGATTTTTGTCATATGCGGGGAGCGAAGTCGGTAATCGAAGGTATCGAAACGGCGTTTCATCTGGACAAGGCAAGACTGCTGGGCGCGGACGAGGGGCAGGGCTTCTACTGGGGACATGCGGTCCCACCGCAATATCTGGTCAAGGATTGGCACGCCGCATAATCATGAAATCCGGTATATATATATATTATTTATCAGGATCGTCTGCACCGACTTGGGGTGTTGCCAGCGAAAAGCATGCAATCTCCCGGTCAATAGCGGCGCCAGTCAAATATGACGCTTAACGGATTCGCTAATCGAATAGTTTTGCATTAGGCTGCGGGTCACCAGAGCAGCCTGAGGGAATTGTCATGAAACAGCTAAGCGCACTTGATGCCATGTTCGCCTACACCGAAACCCCGAATACGCCGATGCATATCGGGCAATTGCTGATTTATGATCCCTCGACAGCCCCCGGCGGCAAGGTCGGTTTCAAAGATATATTGCGCTATATCGAGGGGCGTCTCGATGGTGCGCGGATATTTCGCCAGAAGCTGGTGCGAGTGCCGCTGGATCTCGATCATCCCTATTGGGTCGATGACGAAAATTTCGATCTCGAATTTCACGTCCGCCATATTGCCTTGCCCAAGCCTGGCGACTGGCGGCAATTGTGCATCCAGGCGGCGCGCATCTATGCCCGGCCGATGGATATGAACAAACCGCTCTGGGAATATACGGTGATTGAGGGGCTCGACAATGTCGAAGGCGTTCCCAAGGGCAGCTTTGCCATGCTGCACAAGATGCATCATGCGGCGATCGACGGACAGTCCGGCCTGCAAATGACGCTGGCGCTGCACGACCTGGACGCCAAGATGAAACCGCGCAAATTCGACATGCAATTCGAACCGGAAAAAGACCCCAATCCGATGGCGTTGCTCGCCAAGGCCCAGTTCAACAATATCGCCAATCCGGTGCGCGGATTGAAGAATCTGCAGAAACTCCTGCCGATGCCGAAACGGCTGCTCGATGTGCAGCGCGAGTTCCGGCAGCGGGATGATGCCAAGGGCAGCATTCCAAAAACCCGCTTCAACAAGAAACTCAGCCCGCACCGGGTGTTCGACGGTCGCGAATTTACCCTCGCGGATATCAAGAATATCCGCGAGGCCTTCCCCGGCGCGACGGTAAACGATGTGATGATCGCGGTGGTCAGCGGATCGATGCGCGGATATCTGAATGCCAAGAAGGACCTGCCGGAAAAGACCCTGAAAATCGGTGCGCCTGTTTCGGTAAGGACGGACGACGACAAGGATAGCGCCGGCAATCAGGTCACGATGATGCAGGTCGGTGTCGGCACCCATCTCGCCGATGCGGGCGACCGGATGAAATTCATCATGGAGGAAACCCGGCGCTCGAAAGCGATGACCCAGGCGATGGGGGCGAAGACGCTTATGGAATTGTCGGGTGCCATGCCGGCCGGACTGACCGCTGCGGGCACCAAGATGATGGTCCGCGCCGGGATCGTCGACCGGCTGAATCCGGCGGTGAATACGGTTGTTACCAATGTCCCCGGTCCGATGGTGCCGATGTATTTCGCCGGTGCCGAACTGGTCAAATCCTTCGGCATGGGAATATTGGCCGAAGGGCAGGGTCTGTTCCACGTCGTGACCAGCTATAATGGCAATGTCATCCTGACCTTTCTTGCGGACCGTAATATCATGCCCGATCCGGAATTTTATGCGGAGTGCATCGTGAAGAGCTTTTCCGACCTCACCGCTGCGGCGACCAAAGAAAAGACGGCGGCCGCGCGAAAGGCCGGGGAAAAGAAAGCCAAGCAACCGAAAAAGCCGAAGAAACGGGTTTCCGCTTCTGCCGCTACGGCAGGCAGGACCAGAGCGAAAACGACTGGCAAATAGCCGCCTTGATGCTTGACTCCTCGGGCCTGATTGAGCATCGCTCCCGTTAATCATTCGATTAACAAAAGGGACTCGTCATGAGCAAAGTAGAATTTAACGACCGCGTCGCCATCGTCACGGGTGCAGGCGCCGGTCTGGGCCGCGAACATGCCAAGGAATTGGCGCGCCGTGGCGTGAAGGTTGTCGTCAACGATTTCGGCGGTGCCCGCGATGGCACCGGCGGTTCCGCCACCGTGGCCGAGCAGGTCGTCGCTGAAATCGAAGCCGAGGGCGGCGAAGCCATGGCAGCCGGTTGCAGCGTTACCGACATGCCAGCGGTTGAAAAGATGGTCGCCGATGCGATCGCCAAATGGGGCCATGTCGACATTCTGGTCAACAATGCCGGCGTTTTGCGCGATAAAAGCTTCCACAAAATGTCGATGGAAGACTTCAGCTTCGTCATGGACGTTCATCTCACCGGTAGTGCCAATTGCACCAAAGCGGTCTGGGATCATATGCGCGAACGCCAATATGGACGGATCGTGATGACCACATCGTCGACCGGTCTCTATGGCAATTTCGGCCAGGTCAACTATGGCGCAGCAAAGCTCGCTCTGGTCGGCATGATGAACAGCCTGCACCAGGAAGGTGCCGGCAAGGGCATCCACACCAATTGCATTTCTCCCGTCGCGGCTACCCGGATGACCGAAGATTTGATGCCGGAAGAAGCGTTGAAAATGCTGGTGCCCGAAGCAGTAACCCCTGCCGTGGTCTATCTGTGCAGCGATGGCGCGCCATCGAAGACGATCCTGACCGCAGGAGCCGGTGGCTATGCCGCCGCGAAAATTCTCGAAACCGAAGGAATCTGGTTGCCGGAAGACCAGCGCAGCGCCGAAGCAATCGCAGAGAATATCGACCAGATTCTCGATGAAACCGGCATGCAGGAATATGCCAATGGCGGCGGACAGGGCGGAAAATTCTTCCGTCGCATGCAGGAAGTCATGAAGGGCTAGTGAAGTCATATACCATTGCGCGTTTGTCCCGAGCTTGTCGAAGGAGCGCGCGCAATGGCCAATGGTTCGACAGGCTCACCATGAACGGGCCGGGAATGAAGGAGAAACAATATGCCAGTGATTAAACCAAGTGAACTCGAAGCCTGGAAAGGCAAGGAAGTGGGCGTGTCGGAATGGTTCGAAGCCAGCCAGGACCGGATCAACAAATTTGCCGACTGCACCGAGGATCACCAGTTCATCCATATCGATGAAGAAAAAGCCAAGGCGACGCCTTTTGGCGGAACCATCGCTCATGGTCTCCTGACTCTCTCGCTGCTGCCGGCCATGTCTTATGGCTGCACATTGGGCCTCGAAGGCACGGTGATGGGCATCAACTATGGTTTTGACAAGGTCCGTTTCCTCAACCCGGTCCGCGCCGGATCAAAAGTCCGCGCCCGCCATGTACTGGTCGACGCGGTTGAAAAGCAGCCCGGCCGCTGGTTGATGACCTATGATGTTACCGTCGAAATCGACGGCATCGAAACACCGGCTCTGATCGCCCGTTCGCTGGCGATGATCGTGGTCGGCTAAGGCCAGTTCGACAAATTGTCTGCAAGGGGCTCCGGACTGGTTCCGGGGGCCCTTTTTTATGGTGTCTGCAGTGCAGCTTGCGTGAAGCGTGTTGCTAGACTAGTCCTTTTAAAGATATCGCGGAGCCCGAAAGGGCCGCGACTATGTTCTGGGGCGGAGTTTGCAATGTCGATACGGCAGATCGCTGCGCTTCCCTATAAGGCTGATGAATCCGCAATGGATGCACCAGCCCGGATCATGTTGATCACGTCCCGTGAAACCAGACGCTGGATCATTCCAAAAGGCAATATCGGATCAGGCCAGCAGCCCCACAGCGCCGCCGCTCAGGAAGCGGAAGAGGAGGCAGGCATATTGGGCTCAACCTGTCCGACACCGCTGGGCAGCTATCGCTATCGCAAGAAAAAGCGCAACGGCGCCTCGGTCTGGATCGATGTCAGCGTCTTTCCCTTCGCCGTCACCGAGGAGCTGCCAACCTGGGACGAGCAGCATCAGCGGGAACGCCGCTGGTTCTCTCTCGAGGATGCCGCGGACGCGGTTGACGAAGAAGATTTGCGGGCCCTGATCCGCTCCTTTGGCGCGGCCGATTTCTGGGCCGCCACCCAGTCCACCAATATCATCGATACAGTCGCTCAAAAGACAGGGGTCAATATCATGTTTGCCTGGTTCCAACGCCTGCTTCCCGAGCAGGGAAATTTCTTTGACCTGTTTGAAAGGCACTCCGCAACGCTGGTGGCCGGTGCCGATGCGCTGGCGCGACTGCTCCAGGGCGGCAAGGGAATGGCTGATCGTGTTCGAGAAATCATAGACCGTGAACATGACGCCGATGAAATCACCCGTGAGGTCCTCAACACTGTCCGCCGGACCTTCCTTACGCCCTTTGATCGCAGCGCAATCACCAGCCTTATTGCTTCGATGGATGATGCGATTGACGAAATGCAGAAAACCGCCGGTGCCATCGAGCTTTATGACGTCGAGACTTTTGATCAGGAAATGATCGATATCGCTGCGATCATCGTCGATGCGGCGCGTCTGACAGCAGAGGCGATGCCCTTGCTGCGCGATATAGCAGGCAATGGGGACCGCCTCCACGAACTGACCGAGCGGCTGGTCCGGATGGAGGGCCACGCCGACGAGATCCATGCAGCAGGACTGAAAAAGCTGTTTCAGGAACATGGCGAGAGCAATACCCTGCACTTCATCATCTGGCGTGAACTCTACCAGCATATGGAGCGGGTGGTGGACCGGTTCGAAGATGTCGCCAACGAGATCGACGGTCTCGTGATTGATCACGGCTGAAGCGGCGCGACACCATGGACAACAGCATCGCGTTTCCGATCCTTTTCGCGCTTATCGCGTTGGCGCTCGCCTTCGATTTTCTCAACGGCCTCCACGACGCGGCCAATTCGATCGCGACTGTGGTTTCGACCCGTCTGCTGTCGCCGGTCGCGGCGGTGGTTTTTGCCGCATGCGGCAATTTTGCGGCCTATTGGCTGGTCGGGCTGCAGGTCGCCGAGACCGTCGGCGAAGGCATTATCGACAAGGATGTGGTGACGCCCGCGGTTGTGTTCGGGGCGCTGGTCGGTGCGATGTTCTGGAACGTGCTGACCTGGCTCAAGGGAATCCCCTCTTCATCCAGCCATGCCCTGATCGGCGGACTGCTCGGTGCAGGTATTGCCCACGCCGGATTCGGCGCGGTGGAATCCTCCGGCACCACCAAGACGATGGCCGCCATTTTACTGTCGCCGATGATCGGGTTCATGATTGCCATGCTTCTCATGCTGGCCACATCCTGGCTGTTCAAGCCGGTTCAGCCGCGAAAGGCGGAGGGCGTTTTCAAGGTCTTCCACCTGATGTCCTCGGCGGCCTATTCGATCAGCCATGGCGCCAATGACGCGCAAAAATCCATGGGCATTATCGCGGTCCTGCTATATTCAACCGGCTATCTCGGCGGGGAGTTTTCGGTTCCCGAATGGGTGGTCATCAGCTGTTATCTGGCGATATCTTTCGGAACGCTGTCCGGCGGCTGGCGGATCATCAAGACCATGGGTACCAAATTGACCAAGCTCGATCACCACAACGGCTTTTGTGCATCGACGGCGGGATCCGCGGTGGTGTTCGGAGCCTCGGCCATGGGCATCCCTGTGTCGACAACCCACGCCATCACCGGCAGCGTCGTCGGGGTCGGGGCGGCAAGGCGGGCTTCGGCGGTACGCTGGAGCGTCGCCAGCCGGGTCGTCATGGCGTGGTTCATCACCATCCCGGCCAGCGCTGCGGTGGGCGCATTATTCTACTGGCTGACGCGACTGTTCTGAAGGTCAGGCAAGGGGAGTTCGGCGATCTCGCGGCCAACTTAACGCGCATCCGGAACACTAGCGCGTGGACTTTCACGAGATGATGTGAAAGGGGGTGTGGCATATATATTAACGGGAGAACGAGCGTGACGATGAAGACCTTATTTGATGTCAGTGGCAAAGTTGCTGTGGTGACCGGCGGTTCCAGCGGCATTGGCGCTATGATGGCCCAGGGCCTGATCGAAAATGGCGCAAAGGTCTACATCACCGCCCGCAAGGAAGAGCGGCTGATGGCGAAAGCGGCCGAGCTTTCCGAACTGGGCGAGTGTATCGCCATCCCGGCCGACCTGTCCAATGTCGAGGGCATCGAGGCGCTGGTAGCAGTGGTCAGCGAACGCGAAGAGAAGATCGACATTTTGATCAACAATGCCGGCGCCAACTGGAGCGCACCGATCGAGGATTTTCCGGAGCAGGGCTGGGACAAGGTGATGGACATCAACATCAAGTCGATCTTCTTTGCCACGCAGAAATTCCTGCCGTTGCTGAAGGCGGCCGGAAACGCGGATGATCCGGCGCGGGTGATCAATATCGCGTCAATCAACGGCATCCGCAATTCGGGAATGCCGACCTATGCCTATACCGCCAGCAAATCCGGCGTGATCAACCTGACCGAACATCTGGCCACCGATCTCGCTTCCTACAATATCAACGTCAACGCGATCGCTCCGGGTTTCTTTCCGAGCAATATGACCAAACAGATTGTCGAGAATGACGGCATGACGAAAATGGCGATATCGCAGATTCCCCGCGGCCGGATGGGCGCGCCGGAAGATATTGCCGGTACCGCACTTTATCTGTGCTCGCGCGCATCGTCCTGGATGATCGGGCAGGCGCTGGTTCTGGACGGCGGGATGATTTCGCGACCCTGAACGCACCCGGCCGGCCGGGGCCTGGCCGGTCAATGCTGGATCAGGTCCGACAACCAGTCGATATCCAGCATATGGCGGGACGGCTTGTTCGGATCGACCAGCACGCGCAATTTTCTGTTGGCCATATATTCGGTGGGATCCACCCAGATGGAATCGCTCAAATATTGCTCAAGTTTGCCGGTAAACGGATTCTTGCCTTGGGCTACGACACGATAGGGATTGCGGCCATTGAGGCTTTGACTGCGATCCCGTTCGACTTCGAGGAAATCGACCGAGAAAGCGGTTCCGTTTTCCCGCAGCCATGTTCTGGTCCGGCCCTTGTAGATCTCGCGATAAAACAAGGTTCCGCCAACCAGGGAAAATATTGCGCCGATACCGCTGAGGATCACAACGATGGCCCAGCGTCCCCAGAAGTCGTCGACAATCGCATCGGCCGGATTTTCCGGCGCATAGAGAAGATCGACTTCCTGCCCCTTTGAATAGCGCGGTGGACTGGAACTGACACGATCGACAAATTCATGCGACACCGCCCGGTCATCGGTGAAGCGTATGACCGCAGAATAGGTATAGCTTATGCTACCGTCATCATCCTGTCGCTTGCGGAGAAGATCGATAACCTGTCCGTCGGCCGTTTTCGCACCGGCGATAAAGTCCCTCTGGTCAACATATAAATAGCTGGCAGCCGCGAGCATCGCGAGGCCGACCACCAGGAATATGCCGCCGACAGTCTTGAACAGATTCATGGGTGTCTCCGTCGATCAGCCGGATTGCTGCCATGATCCGGAATCTAGCAGAGCTTGATCGGGATGGGAATGCCCGCCTGCGCTGCCACGCCTGCGATATCGCCTTTTTCATGTTCGGGCCCCATTGCATTATGGGATTTAATCGTTCAATTAATAATGCTAGTGATTCACACGGAATGGCAGGGCGGCAGACTCTGCTACCGATCTTTTGCATATAAGCCGTTTAGGAGCGACACCATGGCCGACAAACCGAGTGCAGCCGAACTCAAGGATTATGCCGAACAGGCAGATGCCTGGTTCAAGGAAAATACGGTGCGTGATCCCGGCTTCATGCTGCCGCTGACCTTCATGGAAGTGTCGACCGACCAGCAGTTTGACTTTCTCCAGGACTGGCAGCGTAAAGTCTATGAAGCGGGCTATCTCGGCGCCAGCTGGCCGAAGGAATATGGCGGCGGCGGACTGCACAGCGAATATCAGCGGGTCGCAACCCGGGCGATGAAGAAATATGACGCGCCGATCATGATCAACGCGATCGGCAATGGCTGGGCCGGACCGCTGATTCTCGATCTCGGCACCGAGGAACAGAAGCAGAAATATATCAAGCCGATGCTCAGCGCCGAGGATATCTGGTGCCAGGGCTTTTCCGAACCGGAGAATGGCTCCGATCTCGGCAACGCACAGCTGAAAGCCGTAAAAGAGGGCGATGAATATGTCCTCAACGGTTCCAAGATCTGGACCTCGCTGGGTGACCGCGCGAAATATATGATCCTGCTGGCGCGCACCGATTTCGATGCGCCGAATAAATATGCCGGGCTCAGCTTCTTCCTCAACCCGATGAAGATCGACGGCATCAGCACCAGCCGGATCAAGAAGCTGACCGGCGAATATGGCTTCGTCCAGACATTCTTCACCGATGCCCGCATTTCCGCCGACTGCCTGTTCGGCGGCGAGGGCAACGGCTGGTCGATGGCGATGAAGACGCTGGAATATGAGCGCGGCGCCAAGGTCAAGCCGGTCGGCGGTTTCTTCGTCAAGGAACTGGATGTGATGGAAATTGTCGAACTGGCGAAAAATTCGGTGCGCAACGGCAAGCCTTTGCTCGACGATCCGGTGATGCGCGACAAGATGACGCAATATATGATCGATATCCAGGCGCTGAATCTCAACAACACCCGCCGCCGGATGCCGCAGCTGATGCAGGACAGGCCGATGGGGCTGCCGCTGATGAACAAGCTGGCGCGCACCGAACTGATCCGCGAGCTGACCGAATTTTCGCTGGCCTTCCAGGGTACCAAGGCGGGCTATTATGTCGGCGACGAGAATGCGGTCGACGACGGCTACTGGCATCGCAGCTATCTCAACAGTTTTTCGGCCACGATTGGTGGAGGCACTTCGGAGATCCAGCGCAATATTGTCGCCGAGCACGCGCTCGGATTGCCGAAAACGCGATAGGATCTGGAGCTCAAAATTGCCGTTCGTCCTGAGCTTGTCGAAGGACATTTTTCGACGAGAGATGTGGTTCGACAGGCTCACCACGAACGGTCTTGTGACCAATTTGGGAATTGAGGAAAAATATGGATAATCTAGGCACAATCGGAACCACCGAAGAGCAGATTGAACTGATGGATGTGGCGACCAATTTCTGTCGCGACAAAAGCCCGATCGACAAGGTGCGCGGAATGATTGACGACGATCTGGGCTATGATCCCGATATCTGGCGGGAGATCGGCGAGCTCGGATGGCTGGCGATCGCGATTCCCGAAGCGCATGACGGGGTGGGCCTGTCGATGGCCGAAGTCGTGCCGATTGCCGAGCAAATGGGCCGCAATCTGATGAGCAATCCCTTTGGTTCGACGACGCTGGCGGCGCAGGCTCTGCTGGCCGGCGGCAGCGAAGCGCAGCAGGCCGCATGGTTGCCGAAGATTGCCGCGGGTGCAGCGGCAACGCTGGCGCTGCGTGAAGATAATGGCGACTGGGACCTGTCCAATATCGAGGCGGCCGGTACCGTGAGCGGTGACAGCGTCAGCCTGTCCGGCAAGAAGCAGCTGGTGCTCTGGGCCGACAGCGCGGAACTTATCATCGCCTCGGTGAAGATCGACGGTGCGGTCCGCTTTGCCCTGATCGAACGGTCGGCACTGAGCGACAACGCAATGCGCCGGGAAACGGTGATCGACGAAACTGCGCGCAGCTATGAAGTGACTCTCGACGGCGTGACCGTCTCGACCGATGCTCTGTTTGACGCAGGCCGGACCCGCGAAACGCTGGAGAAAATCGAGCTGGCTGCCGGCCTGATCCACGCCGCCGAAATGACCGGCGGGGCGCAGTCGGTGATCGATTATACGCTGGAATATCTCAAGACCCGCAAGCAGTTCGGCAAGATTATCGGCAGCTATCAGGCGCTGAAACATCCGACCGTGAACAATTATGTCGAATATGAAAAAGCGCGGACGCATCTGTACAGCGCCGCGCACAGCTGGGGCGAGCAGGGCCGCGGCGAGGTTGCCGTCCGCATGGCAGCCGCGCAATCCCACTCGAGCTATTCCACCGCTGCGGATCGCGCGATCCAGTTTCACGGCGGCTTCGGCTTCACCCATGACTGCGACGCGCAATTGCACCGGCGCAAGGCGATCTTGTCAGGTGCGCTGATCGGCGATGCGGCTTATCAGCGGTCGAAACTGGCCAACCTGTTGTTCGATTAGGGTAAAATTTGCCGTTCGTCCTGAGCTTGTCGAAGGACAGCGCTAGTCGATAGGTGCACTTCGACAGGCTCAGTGCGAACGGGTGTGAACCAATAAGGAGAATAAATATGTCTGAAGTACTCACCGAGATCCAGGACGGTTTCATCATCGTCACAATCAACCGGCCCGACGCCAAAAACGCGATGACCAAGGCCGCCGCCGAAGGCATTCGCGCGGCGATGGAGCAGCTCGACAATGACAACAGCCTCAACGCCGGCATCCTCACCGGCGCTGGCGGGACATTCTGCTCCGGCATGGATCTCAAGGGATTTCTGCGCGGTGAAACGCCATCGGTCAAAGGCTATGGCTTTGGCGGGATCACCGAAAAGGGTCCGGAAAAGCCACTGATCGCCGCGGTCGAAGGCTATGCGCTGGCCGGCGGGCTAGAACTGGCTCTGGCCTGTGATCTGTGCGTTGCCAACGTCAACGCGAAATTCGGCATTCCCGAGGTCAAGCGCAGCCTGGTGGCGGCAGCGGGCGGCGTGATCAAGCTGCAGCAACTGGTCGGCAAGCGGGTCGCGATGGAATGGGCGCTGACCGGCGACTTCTTCTCCGCGCAGCGCGCCTATGAAGTGGGCTTCGTTAACCGGGTGACCGAGGGCGCTGCGATTGACGCGGCGATCGAACTGGCGACCACGGTGGCGGCGAACGGCCCGCTGGCGCTGAAAGCGACGAAGAAGATCATCAACGAAAGCTATGACTGGACCAGCGAGGAAGCGTGGAAGAAACAGGCTGAAATCACTGCACCGGTGTTCACCTCCAAGGATGCGCAGGAAGGCTCGCTCGCCTTCGCCCAGAAGCGCAAGCCCGAATGGAAGGGTGAATAAGCCCGACTTATGGCAAGCAATGATATCGTAGACCAGTGGGCAGCGTCGCATGACCTGCCCGCGTGGTTTGTGCAGGCAATGGACGTGCCGCGCGAGGAAGCCTCGGTCGAAGTCGACGGCGTCAAAATCCATTATTTCCGCTGGGGCCAGCGCGGCAAGCCGCCGCTGCTGATGACCCACGGCTTTCTCGCCCACGCGCGCTGCTTTGCCTTTATCGCGCCTTTCCTCGCAGAAGACCATGATATCATCGCTTATGACCTGGCGGGGATGGGCGACAGCGAGATGATCGACGATTGCGACGGCGAGAAGCGTGCCAGAGGCATGGTTGCGGTGGCCGATGCTCTCGATCTGTTTGCCGGTCCGGTGAAGCCCAAGATCATTGCCCACAGCTTTGGTTCCGGCGTGGCCCTGACCGCGATGGAAATGGCGGGAGAGCGGTTTGGCGGTCTGATCATCTGTGACCTGATGATCATGCGACCCGAAAAGCTTGTCGCCCATTTTAGCCGCGGCGGCGGCCCTCCCGGTTCCGGCAAGTCGGACAAGCCCAATAATGTCTATGCCGATTACGAGACCGCGCGCGGGCGCTTTGTTCTGGCCCCGCCGCAAGATGTACAGACTCCGTTCCTGCTCGAATATATGGCCTATCACAGCATGCGTGCGGTCGAGGATGGCTGGTCGTGGAAATTTGACCCGATGGTCTTCCACCGCAGCGAGAATGACCAGAGGCAATGGATGGAGGCACCGCAACGGATCGCCGATCTTCCGCACCGGCTGGCGATTGTCTATGGCGAGAAAAGCACATTGTTCGATCGCGACAGCGCTGCCTATCTGCGCGAACTGGGTGGTGATAATATTCCGATGATCGCCGTGCCCAATGCCAAACATCACCTGATGCTCGACGAGCCGCTCGCATTTGTCGCCGCTCTGCGCTCTGTTCTGACGATGTGGGAAGTTGATGCTGGCGACTGAAGGCTGTTTTGCGTCCCGTAGCTGATCGCCAGATGAACCATATCGGGCTCTTGCGACAATATGGTACAAAAAACCGGGAATCTGACAAAGGCCTGCGACAGGTCTCCCCTATTTCTGTCTTTGACGCCGCAGTTGGCGCCGGATAGAAAAAGGGAATTGAAGATGAAAAAGTTTCTGATGGCTTTGGCAGTGACAACAATGGCGGTGTCCCCGGTGGTGACCGCTCAGGCTCAGGCTGCCCAGCACAAGACGGTCGAGAAGCGCGTGACCCAGAAAAATGGCAAACGGGTTGTGACAAAGACCACGACGACCAGAAATACCAAGCAGGATCGCAACGACAACCGGCGCTATGCCGCTGTTTCCCAGAAGAAATGGGCCAAGGGCCAGCGGTTCGACCGGCGCCATGCGACCAATTACCGGGTGATCGACAATCCGCGCGCCTATCGCCTGTCTAGTGCACCCCGTGGATACCAGTGGGTGCGGTCGGGTAACGATGCGGTGCTGATCGCGATAACCAGCGGGGTTGTCGGTGCCGTGATCGGAAACGCGATTTTCCGGTAAGAGAACACCGGACTTTACGGAATAAAAGGCCTCCGGGAAACATTCCGGAGGCCTTTAAAATATTCAGGCAGCCATGAACCCCTTGAGCCGCTGATTGATGATCTGGTCCGCTTCGGCCATGATCCGGTCGATCAGTTCCTGGCATGTCGGGATATCGTTGATCAGGCCGGCAACCATGCCGCAGCTCCATGCGCCGGCATCCATTGTGCCTTCTTTCATGATATTGGGATAGACGCCCGCGACCTGTTCGATCACGTCGGAGAATTGCAGGTCTGCGCCTTTTTCCTTTTCGATTTCGAGCAGGCGTTCGACCGCGCTATTGGTCAGCACCCGTTCTGTGTTGCGCAGGGGGCGCATCACGAGTCGGGTGTCGAGTTCGCTGGCCGCGACGATCGCGTCTTTCACATTCTGGTGCACCGGTGCTTCCTTGGTGGCGATGAAGCGGGTGCCCATGTTCATGCCTTCGGCGCCCATTGCGAGCGAGGCAACGAGGCTGCGGCCGTCGGCCTGGCCACCGGAGGAAACGAACGGAATGTCCAGCTCGTCGGCAGCGCGGGGCAGCAGGATCATGTTCGGAATATCGTCTTCGCCGGGGTGGCCGCCGCATTCAAAGCCGTCGACTGACACCGCGTCACAGCCGATGCTCTGGGCCTTCAGCGCGTGGCGGACGGCGGTGCATTTGTGGATCACCTTGATGCCGGCGTCGTGCAATGCGGGCAGCACCTGAACCGGATTGTTGCCGGCGGTTTCGACGACCTTGACGCCGCCTTCGATGATCGCCTTGACCATGCCTTCATAATCGGGGGAGTTGACCACCGGCAGGAAGGTCAGGTTCACGCCGAACGGCTTGTCGGTCATGTCCCGGCATTTGGCGATTTCGTCGGCCAGTGCGGCGGCGGAAGGCTGGGTCAGTGCAGTGATGATACCGAGGCCACCGGCGTTCGACACAGCAGCTGCGAGCTCGGCGAATCCGACATAATGCATGCCGCCCTGAATGATCGGATGTTCGATACCGAATAGCTCTGTAATGCGTGTTTTCATGGACTTAGCTCCTGTTACTGGAAGGATTGGAAGCATGTCTGCTCCCTTCCGGAATTATTTAATCGCGCGATTAACTAGCAACCCATTGACCGGTTGTCACGCCTTTCCAGATATCGTCGGGCGACGTTACGGCGAGCGCTTCTCCGAGCCGTTTCGACCAAAGATGTTCATTGCCCAGCGCATCGCGCCAGGCCCAAAGGCGGCGGGTATAATGGTGCAGATCATATTCCTGCGTATAGCCCATCGCGCCATGGACCTGATGGAAGGGCACGGTGACCGCCTCGACGCTGTGGCCGATCTGGACCTTGGCTACCACCGCCTCGTGCCAGGCCTGTTCCGGATCGTCGGCATGGCGGGCGATGGCGCTGGCTGCCTGCGTGGCCGCCATGGTCGCGGCGGCGCATTCGGACGCGGCAACCGCCAGCTGCTGCTGGATCGCCTGGAATTTCGACAGCGGCCGGCCGAATTGTTCGCGCTGGGTGACATAGTCGATCGACATATTGAGCGCGCTCTCCATCGCCGCTGCCATCTGCACGGCGCGAACGGTCAGGATCAGCGCTTCGATTCCGCGGCGGGAGAGATCGGTCTTCGCCGATTGCTCTGCCAGATGTCCGGAAAATATGAATTGCGTCATGCCATCGGGGGACAGCGATTCTTCCGGCGAGCGGACGGCCACGCGATTGTCGAACAGCGAGATTTCGTGATGCGCCTCGTCGAACAGGACGATCTTGTCGGCGTGCATGCCAAAGGGAATGTCGGCGCTCGGCGTGTGGCCGCTGAGCGCAAAGCTGGCGCTGCCGTCTGCCGGGGCAAGACCGGCCCGGTCGAGCATCCAGTTGGCGATCAATGTCTCGGCAAATGGCACCGGGGATGCCGCCTGCGCGGAAGCCCAGATAGCGCCAAAGACCTCGTCATGGTCGGCGCCAAAGCCGCCATTGGCTTCGCTGACCCACGCCAGCGGCAGCCCGTTTTCGGTCAGCGCGTCCCAGAGCGCCTGCGGATATTGGCCTGCTTCGGCTTCGTGCGGGACGTCGCGTGCGCACAGGTCGGTATAGATTTTCGTGGCCGTTTCGGCGACCATGCCTTCGGTGTTTATCATGGTATCAATTTGCCTTGAATGGATCCCTTCGCACTGAGCTTGTCGAAGTGCGGTTGTTGCCGATCGCTGTCCTTCGACAGGCTCAGGACGAACGGTGTGCAGTGCATGATTTCCGACATCATCTGAGCCCCAATTGCCGGGCGGTGATCCCGCGCATCACTTCGGTTGTGCCGCCGCGCAATGTATTGGGCGGAGAGCGCAGCACGCCGATATTCATGATCCGCCGCATATCCGGGCTCCAGTCTTCGGGCGGCAGGTCGTTGAGCATCGCGCGGACCTGCTGGGTCAGATCATTTTCCAGCCGGTTGCCGAGATCCTTGACCAGCGCCGCTTCGGTCTCCGGCGACACGCCCTGATCGAGCAGATTGGCAATGCCCCAGGACATGCCTTTCAGGGTGCGCAGACTGGCGATCAGCTTGCCGAGCCGGGCGTGGCTGTCCGACCCCATTTTTCCGCTCAGCTGATACAGCGCGGTTTCCAGTGTGATATAGCTGGACAGGAATCGTTCCGGTCCCGAGCGTTCCATCGCCAGTTCGCCGGTCACCTGTTTCCAACCGCCGCCTTCCTCGCCGAGCAGGCAGTCGTCGGGGACGATCACATCCTCGAAATAGACTTCGTTAAAATGGGCGTCGCCCGACAGGTCGACAATCGGCTTGATCGTCACGCCGGGCAGGCTGAGATCGATCATGATCTGCGACAGGCCGACATGGCGGTTGCGGCCATCGGCGGGCGAGGTACGCAGCAGGGCGACCATATAATGGCACATATGCGCGCCGGAGGACCAGATTTTCTGGCCGTTGATCTTCCAGCCTTCGGACACTTTCTCGGCCCTGGTTTTGACATTGGCGAGATCTGAGCCCGCGCCCGGCTCGCTGAGGCCGATCGCGAAATAGCATTCCCCGGCGGCGATGCGCGGCAGGATATCGAGCTTCTGCTCCTCGGTGCCATGGGCGATCAGCATCGGTGCGTGCTGGCGGTCGGCGATCCAGTGGGCGGCGACGGGCGCGCCCGAACGAAGGGTCTCCTCGGTGACAATATAGCGTTCCAGCGCGCTCTTGTCGTGACCGCCATATTGGCTCGACCAGGTCAGGCCGATCCAGCCGCGCTTGCCCATCTTCCTTGAAAATTCCGGATCGGCGGAGGCCATCCAGCATTCCGGTTCGGGCCGGAAATTGCCCGCCTCGCGCTCTTGCCTGAGAAAGACCTGCAATTCGCCGCGCAAATCTTCGAGCGCCGGATCGGGCTGGATGACGGGGAAGTTAAATCTTTGCATGGATAATCCTTATTACAGCAGACCCGTTCGTGCTGAGCCTGTCGAAGCACCTTGGCAAGCGTCCTTCGACAGGCTCAGGACGAACGGTGCTTGGCGTAGACCCGGTCACGGCGTCACAATATCAAATTGCGGATTTACCTCATCCAGCGCGCCGAACATAGCTGCCATTAAGGCCGCATTGCCACTGATCAGCATTTCCTTGTTCTCGATCAGCGCCTGCGGGTTGGCCTGGCGCATCAGCAATTTGGTGAACAGGGCGCGGCTGATCGTGATCTGCGTGTCCGATCCGTCGGCGGTGACGGCATAATCCTCGCCGCGCGGGAACATCACGCTCTTGCCGAGATCGATGCTGACTGCCTCTTTGCGGTCCGGGAACCAGAAGCGGATGATGCCGCCATCGCCCTGCATCTTGGTCGGGTTGAATCGGGTCGCCATGGCGTCGAACAGATCGACAGCGGGAATGCCACTCAAGACTTTCTCATTGGCGGTGCTGATCGAGTCCTTGACATTGTTGCCCTCGCGCAGCTCTTTCGCGCCGACCAGATAGATATTGCGCCAGGTCCCGGCCTCGGTCTGGAAGCCGAGCTGTTCATAGGTCGAGGCCAGCCAGTTCTTGGCAGTCTGGTCGGCGGGATCGGCGAAGACCAGATGGTTGAAAACGGTTGCCGCCCAGCGATAGTCGCCAGCGGCAAAGGCTTTTTCACCGACCGCCAGCGCCTTGTCGGCGCCGCCCATCGCAGCGACATATTTTTGCGAGGCTTCGACCGGTGGCAGTTGGTGATAATGGGCGGGAACCGCGTTCCACCAGCCGAAATAGCGCTGGTAGACCGCCTTGCTGTTGTGATTGAGCGTGCCGTAATAGTCGCGCACGCCAAAGTCGCTCTGGGCGAAATCCGGCTCGCCGATATTTTCGGCAATTTCGTGCATCGTCGCGCCCTGATTGGCCTGTCTCATGGTCTGGTCATGGACATAGCGATAGATGCCGCGCTGGTTTTTCAGCGCCGCCTGGACATTGTCGCTGCCCCAGGTCGGCCAGTGATGCGAAGCCAGCATCAGCTCCGATTTTGCGCCATAGCGGGCGAGCATCTCGTCGATCACCTTGCTCCATTTCAGCGTGTCGCGGACCAGCGCGCCGCGCGGCGTCAGCACATTGTGGAAGGTGCGGGTCACAACCTCGGCGGTGTGCAGTGCCTTATATTGCGGCAGGTAGAAGACCAGCTCGGCCGGTGCCTCGGTCTCGCCGGCGTCCATGAAGTCGAAGCTGATCCCGTCGACCATCAGCGTCTCGCCATTCTTGCTGATCGACCGGGTCGGTGGCACCAGAGCGACATCGCCACTCGACAGTTTCTGGCCGAGGCCGCCGCCGACATGGCCGGTCTTGCCGACGGGCAGGGCGGTGCCGAACTGGAATTG
>TARA_R110000772_G_scaffold205498_19_pt1 | contig 41093 bp, 38 predicted proteins | sample TARA_R110000772 | Tara Oceans TARA_R110000772 (sample SAMEA4397948) | marine metagenome | biome: Polar Biome; feature: [SRF] surface water layer (ENVO:00010504); material: water (ENVO:00002006), including particulate matter (ENVO:01000060) such as... | depth 5 m | reverse complement strand
CCGCTAATTTACGCAGCCATCTGTGCCAAATGTTCTGACGACGGACAGGCTGCCCATCCGGAAAATCCTTTTCCAGAGGCGCTCAAACCGGTCATGCCGGCCGAACTGCCCTTTGTTCTGCTCGGCAAGAACCCGCCGATCGATGACTGGACCAAATGGTGTGATCCGGCAAACGCAGCGCTCGACAAGCCGTTCGCCGAATTTCTTGCGCAGCAGGGTTTGAACGAGGAAGCGATCCGGCTGGGCTATGATCTTGCGCCCTATCACGGACGAAATTCGCGCGACGTCTCCACGATGATGATGAGCTTTAACAGCGGTTTCGTGCAAAACCAGATCGCCGCGGGGCCGGAATCATTCGCGGCAAAGGGTGGCAACATAAAATTGCCGGAGGCCATGGCGGCGCAGTTAAAGGGTGACGTGATTCTGGGAAAACCGGTGGCCGCGATCGAACAAAATGCCGGCGGGGTTATCGTGTCCTGTCGCGATGGTTCGCGCTTTCAGGCGGCAAAACTGGTCTGTTCCCTGCCGCTTGCGGCGTTGCGGAACGTCGATATTACGCCCGGGCTTCCGGCGCTGCAGGCAAAGGCCGTTGAAGAAGTCAGCTATCAGCCGATCTCGATAGCATTCCTGACCGCCAAAGCGCCTTTCTGGGAAGAAGACGGTTTCGCACCCGGCATGTGGAGCGACAGTTTCTCCAGCACCGTAATTCCCCAGCGATACGGAGCAACCGACGAAGAAGTGACCGGACTGATGGTACAGGCGCGCGGCGACCTCGCGCTTGAATGGGACAGGCTCGGGGCGGAAACCGCCATGGCAAAGATCGTCGCCGATATCGAAGCAATGCGTCCGGCGGCAAAAGGAAAACTGGAGACACGCCATTATCACAGCTGGGCTCAAGAAGAATTTTCAGGCGGAGCTTGGGCCTATCATGGCGCTGGCCAAGCGACGACATTACCGAATGTGATCGCCGACAGGGCCGGGCCGATCAGCTTCTGTGGCGAGCACACGGAAAATGTTTCCCGGGGCGTCGAGGGCGCACTGGCGTCAGCCGAACGCGTTGCGCTGGAAATTCTTGCCGGATAAGGTCGCCAGTCCCTGTTCGCATGATGGATGTGCCTTGAGTATCGGGACTGCCCTAATCTGCAGCTGCTTTGGGCCGGACGATGTTAGATCAATGGAGCTGGCCAGCAGAAGATGATCGTCATCACTGTTTTGCGAAACAAATCCCATTGTTTTAGAACCCATCGACATGGATCATTATAGACGCTTCCATTGTCCGAAGACAAAAAGCCTGTTTTCAAATCCTTAGCCTTTGTGATATCGCGTCCGTTCACCCGATAATCGCGGTTTATTATCATGCTGTGACGCAATGCTTCGCCACGAAAGCATGGTCTTCTAGGAGAGAAAAATGTCTGTCGTAACCACTGAAAAACATGACAATATTCTGGTCATCATTTCCAACAATCCTCCGGTAAACGCGCTCGGCGCCGCGGTTCGCCAGGGTTTGGTCGACGGCATCAACGAGGCGCTCTCCGATGAAAGCGTAGAGGCCGTGGTCATCCGCTGCGACGGACGGACTTTTTTTGCAGGCGCTGATATCACCGAATTTGGCAAGCCGATGAAGGGACCGAATCTGGGCGAGGCGCTTGACCAGCTGGAGGCGAGCAACAAGCCGGTCGTTGCAGCCATCCACGGCACCGCGCTCGGCGGTGGCTGCGAGGTTGCCTTGGCCTGCCACTACCGGGTGGCGGTTCCGTCGGCGAAAATCGGTCTGCCCGAAGTCAAATTGGGTCTGATCCCCGGCGCTGCAGGAACCCAGCGCCTGCCGCGCGTGGTTGGCGCAGAAGCCGCCTTGCCGATGGTCGTGATCGGCAACCCGGTTTCGGCCAAAAAGGCCCATGGCATCGGCCTGATCGACAAGATCGTCGGCGAAGACAGTCTGGCTGAAGACGCGATGGCTTTCGCCCGCGAGCAGATTGGCAAGGCGCCCCCGCGCTCTTCGGAAGGCACGGCAAATCAGGACGGCGTCCGGAACCCGGCCATATTCGACGATTTCCGCCAGCAAAGCGGTCGCAAGATTCGTGGCTTCGACGCCCCGGAAGCCGGTATCCAGGCGGTCAAGGCAGCGGGCGAAATGTCCTATGCCGATGGCGTGGCCAAAGAACGCGAACTGTTCACCAAATTGATGACCGGCACCCAGGCGGCTGCGATGCAACATTATTTCTTTGCCGAACGGGCGGCCAACAAGATTGACGGTATCGATCCCAAGATCGACCTGATCCCGATCAGGAAAGTCGGCATTCTGGGTGCGGGCACCATGGGCGGCGGCATCGGCATGAACTTCTTGTCCGCCGGCATACCGGTGACGATTGTCGAGCTGAAAGAAGAAGCGCTCGACCGCGGCGTCGGCGTCATCCGCAAGAATTACGAGAATACCGCCAAGCGCGGCCGCATGACCGAGCAGCAGGTCGAAGACGCCATGAGCATCTTGACGCCCAGCCTGTCCTACGACGATCTCGCCGACTGCGATCTAGTGATCGAGGCGGTGTTCGAGAATATGGACGTCAAAAAGGAAGTGTTCACCAAGCTTGATGCCATCGTCAAACAGGGCGCAATCCTTGCCAGCAACACCAGCTATCTCAATATCGACGAGATAGCGGCAGTAACCAAGCGTCCCGAATATGTTCTGGGACTCCATTTTTTCTCGCCGGCCAATGTGATGAAATTGCTGGAAATCGTACGCGGCGAAAAAACCGCCGACGATGTGCTGATGACCGCGATGAAGCTGTCGAAAAAAATCGGCAAGGTCGCAGCGGTGTCGGGCGTCTGCCCCGGCTTCATCGGCAACCGGATGCTCAGCCCGCGTCAGGAACAGGCCAATGCGATGCTCATGGAGGGCGCCAATTACTGGGAAGTAGACGATGTCCTGCTCGAATTTGGTTTCCCGATGGGACCCTTCCAGATGTCCGATCTCGCCGGTGTCGATATCGGATGGCATCGTGATCCGGAACGCATCGAAACAATGCGCGATGCTTTGTGCGCGGTCGGGCGCTGGGGCCAGAAAGTCGGCAAGGGATTTTACGATTATGACCAGGCGCGTCAACGGACGCCTGCTGACGAGGTCAAACAGATCATCGCCGAATTTGCTGCCAAGGCAGGCAAGGAACAGCGCGAGATTTCAAAGGACGAAATTCGCGAGCGGCTGCTCTATCCGATGGTCAATGAAGGTGCCAAAATCCTCGAAGAAGGCATGGCACAGCGGGCCAGCGATATCGATGTCGTCTGGATCAACGGCTATGGCTGGCCGCTTTATACCGGTGGCCCGATGTTCTGGGCCGATACCGTCGGTCTCGACAAGGTCGTCGCCGGACTCGAGAAGCACAATCTACCGGTTGCCGATATGCTCCGGGACAAGGCGAGCAAAGGCGAAAAGTTCAACGGATAGGTTTTAGGTTTATCGAATAGGAGAGAATAAATTGGCAACTCAAGCTATAGATCCACTGGAAAAGTGGACGCCGAGCAATGGATGGCCCCTGCGGTCGCGTGATGAAATCGAAACCTTGTTATGCGCACCGGGTGAACCATTTGAAATGGAGATGGTCGATATTGAAGGCGTCGCCACCCGCGTCTGGAAAAACGCCCATCCCAGCCTGGCGGCTCTCGCCGAGCATGCCCGCGGTCATGGTGATAGCGAATTTCTGATATTCGAAGACGAGCGCGTCACCTATGCCAACTGGTATCGTGCCGTCGCCGCTCTCGCGGTGGAGCTGCAGAACATCGGTGTCGCCAAGGGTGACCGGGTATCGCTCGCGATGCGCAACCTCCCGGAATGGCCGGTGATCTTCTTTGCTGCCGCTTCTATCGGCGCCATTGTTGTGCCACTCAATGCCTGGTGGACAGATCAGGAACTGGTCTTCGGACTGGAAAATTCACAGACCAGCGTCTTGCTCTGCGACGCCGAACGATGGGACCGGATTTCGCCACATCTGGCTGAACTGCCCGACCTCAAACATGTCATAGTGGCCCGTAGCCAAAGCGAACTGGCCACAGCGGCCCGGCCGCTGGAAGCGATTATCGGACGGCCCAATGATTATGGCAATCTCCCGGATCAGGACTTGCCCGCGGTCGATATTGCACCGGATGACGCGGCGACGATTTTCTATACCAGCGGTACAACCGGACAACCCAAAGGCGCACTCGGCAGCCATCGCAACCTGACAACCAATGCGATTTCTTCCGGCTATGCCGGAACGGTCGCGGCATTGCGCCGGGGAAATGAACTGCCCGAGCCTACCGTCCGGGTTGGCCTGACAGTCATACCCATGTTCCATTGCACCGCCTGTTCCGCAACCATGATGCCAACGGTTCATGGCGGCCACAAGATGATATTCCTGCACAAGTGGGACACGGTGAAAGCGATGGAGATCATCGAACGGGAAAAGGTCAACGCGACCGGCGGTGTTCCGTTTATCGCGTGGCAATTGATCGAACATCCGGACCGCGAGAAATATGATCTGAGCTCGATCGACTCGATCAGCTATGGTGGAGCGCCCTCAGCGCCCGAACTGGCCCGAAAGATCTTTGAAGTCTTTGGCGCACTGCCCGGCAACGGCTGGGGCATGACCGAAACAACGGCGACGGTTACAGGCCATAGCGCCGAGGATTATCTCAATCGCCCGACCAGTTGCGGCCCGCCGGTGGCGGCTGCCGACCTGAAGGTCATGAGCGAGGATGGCAGCACCGAAATGCCGATCGGCGAGGTCGGTGAACTATGGGCGCGCGGACCGATGGTCGTCAAAGGCTATTGGAGACGACCCGACGCAACCGCCGAAACCTTTGTCGATGGCTGGGTGCGAACCGGCGATCTGGCGCGACTGGATGACGAGGGCTTCTGCTATATCGTCGACCGTGCGAAGGACATGATCATCCGCGGAGGCGAGAATATCTACTCGTCTGAAGTCGAGAATGTGCTCTACGATCATCCTGCGGTGATGGATGCTGCGCTGGTTGGCATCGATCACAAGATGCTGGGCGAAGAACCCGCCGCCATTGTGCAACTGGTTCCGGGACAGAAAGCCAGCGAGGCGGAATTGCAGGCCTGGGTGCGCGAACGACTGGCCAATTTCAAAGTGCCGGTGAAAATCCTGTTCAGAACGGACAGCCTGCCGCGCAACGCCAATGGCAAGATCCTGAAGAAGGACCTCAAGTCGCTTTTCTGAGACCCGCTAGGCTTTTGGTGTCAGGCGGATCATGCCTTCCTGCACGGCCGTCGCCACCAGAAGCCCGTCCTGCGTAAACAGGGACCCGCGATTGAGGCCGCGCGTATTGCCGGTCCAGTCGCTGTCCATGACATAGCAGATCCACTGGTCGACCCTGAAATCGTCATGGAACCACATCGCATGGTCGAGGCTGGTCGAGAACAGGCCCGGCGTGGTCCAGTGCAGCCCGTGGGGGATCATCGACGTCGAGAGCAGTCCCATGTCCGACGCAAAGGCCAGAGCGGCGCGATGGGTCAGCGGGTCATCCGGGAGCGGTGCCACGGTTTTGAACCATTGATATTGGCGCGCATCCGGATTCTTGCCTTCCGGACGAAAGCTACGCATTTCAAAGGGTCTCGGCACGCTCATCCGTTCGATATGCTCGTCCGATATCAGCGGATTGCAGGCGATTTGTTCCATCGCGCTCATACATTGCTCGGGCGGCAAGACGTCGGGCATCGCGATCTGATGCTCGAGCCCCTCGGCCGCTTTCTGGAAGGATGCGGTCAGGTTGAAAATGACCTTGTCATCCTGCCGGACGACAACCCTGCGGTTGGAAATGCTGCGGCCGTCAAAGTCCCGGTGCACCCGGAAATGCAGCGGCTTGGTTTCATCCCCGGCCCGCAGGAAATAGGAATGGAGCGAATGGATATTCTTCTCATCATCCACCGTGCGATCCGCCGCGACGATCGCCTGGGCAATCACCTGACCACCGAAAATCCGTTCCCGCGCCGTTGAATTGAGGGCCGGAAAGATGAATTCGTCATCATCTTCCGCCGTCAAATCAAAGGTGCGAAGCAATCGCGATATCAGCTTCTCTGCGGGCACGGAGGACCGATGGGCCAAGGCATCCGACAACCGGCGCTCGACTTGTGCGTCTGTTAATTTTTTCAAAACTGCTTCTGTTCCTTGCTATGCGCCAGGCCCGAATGGACGCGCGCGATCAGGGATAAATTTCGAACAGGCCGGCACCGCCCTGTCCACCGCCAATGCACATGGTAACCACGCCCCATTTTGCGCCACGACGGCGGCCTTCTTGCAACAAATGGCCGGCACAGCGTGCACCGGTCATGCCGAACGGATGGCCGATCGAGATCGAGCCGCCGTTGACATTATATTTCGCCGGATCAATTCCGAGACGGTCACGGCTGTAAAGACACTGGCTGGCGAATGCTTCGTTCAGTTCCCAGATATCGATATCATCAACGGTCAGCCCCTGCCGTTCCAGCAGTTTGGGAACCGCAAATACCGGGCCGATGCCCATTTCATCCGGCTCGCAGCCGGCCACGGCCCAGGACACAAAACGTCCCAGTGGTTTCAGTCCGCGGCGTTCCGCTTCCTTGGCTTCCATCAGCACGAGAGCTGCCGCGCCGTCGGACAACTGGCTGGCATTGCCGGCCGTGATGAACTTGTCTTCGCCCATGATCGGCTTCAGGCTGGCAAGGCCTTCCAATGTCGTTGACGGCCGATTGCACTCGTCGCGGTCGACGGTGTAGTCGACAATGGTTTCTTCCTTGGTTTCCCGGTCGACCATTTTCATCTTGGTCTGCATCGGCACGATTTCATCGTCAAACAGCCCGGCTTCCTGCGCCGCCGCGATCCGCTGCTGCGATTGCAGGGAATATTCATCCTGATACTCGCGGCTGATATTATACCGTTCCGCGACGATATCGGCGGTTTCGATCATCGGCATGAAGATGGCCGGCGCAATTTTCAGGATTTCCTGGTCAATGCTGCCTTCTTCTGCCCGTGTCCCCTGCATCGAGATACTCTCGACGCCGCCCGCTACGACACAGTCTGCACCGTCGCCCCGGATATGGTTGGCCGCAATGGCGATCGACTGCATGCCCGAAGAACAGAAGCGATTGACCGTCGCCCCCGCAGTTGTCTTGGGGAGACCCGCGAGAAGCGCCGCGTTGCGTCCGATATTCGGGGCCGCATGCGCCACATTGCCGAATATGCAATCATCGACAAAATCGCCTTCAACACCGGACTTGGCAACCGCATGTTTGACGGCATGGGCAGCCATGGTCATCGGAGGCGTGATATTGAAGCCACCACGACCAGCTTTGGCAAGCCCGGTACGGGCATAGGATACGATGACTGCTTCACGCATTTGATTTCTCCGGTTGATGCTCAAAGCCGATGCTTTGATTGAATGGCATTTGAACAAGACGGCCTAAGATTATTTGGAACCTTGTCAAGATATCCGCGGTTGGACATCGCGCGCCTTTGCGGCTGGACATCGGGAATATCTGCCACGGGCACGACTTTCCTGCCGGCGCTCCGGCAAAAAGAAATCTTTTCATGAAAATGTCGGCGGTCTGCGCGAATGTCGATGTTCGTCCACGCAGACCGCGGCCTGCAGATTCCGGGAAACCGGTATCTGCCTATATTTTTTTCACTCGCCGGATCGTGCGATCGATTCCAGAGCGGCAAGATCAATCTCGTCAAGCACGGCACGGAGATCCGCTACGGAATCGGCGTCACCGTCGACCTGCACATTGAAACGGTCGCCAACGATTACCCCGTAGCGGCCATCCCTGCTGGCGCTGTCGTAGCGGATTGTGGTCAGACGGCCGTCAATCTTGCCCATTTTTTCGATCACGGTGCCATTCTGGCTTTCCGATTCCATATTCATCGCGTTGCCCAGCGTCGCGAGGCTCCCGGCAATACCCAGGTCGGTGATGGTCAGCTCGATGCTCTTTTCGTCATCGCCATAGCTGGCCGATGCGCTGGATGCTCCGACGCCGGCAACCGATGTTCCGCTGGACCGCGACCTGGTCTGTTCCAGCCCGCCTGGCAAGCTGGCCGGAAGCATCGCGGCGAGCTGCTTTGATGGCAATGTCGTGGCCTGGCCGCTTTGCGCCCGTTCGTTCGCAGCCGCCATTTTCTCGCCGGCTTTTTCCAGCTCGCTCAAATCCAGGGATCCGACACCGGGCACATTGACGCTGCCGGACAGGCTGCCGTCGCTGGTGTCCGGCACGCTGCTGGTCAAGAGCATCAGCGGAGCCAGAATGACGCTGAAAATCATCCCCGCAATGGCGCCGATGACGACGATCGCCACGGTGTAGATCACCGCCTTGTCTTCCGGCGCCTTCATCATCACCGGGATGCCGACATAGAGCAGATATAATCCATATAGCCCGAGAACCGTGAGCATCCCAAGACCGGGAACAAGCTGGAAAGCGCCCGCCACCCATGCCGCGGTTGCGCTATAGGCGGCGAGCTTGAAAGCATTGGTGCGATTGGCCGTTCCGCCGAAACGGGGGGCCAGAAAGTCGATCACCAGCGCCATCAGGAAAACCCCGATCAGCGTGAAAATGTAACTGACCACTGCGGTCGACAGCGCCGACAGGAAAGACGGCCGGTGCGTAATACCGAAAAAGCTGTTGCCGAACAGGACCGCGTGGATGAAGCCTGCCACTGGCCCGATCGCAGCCAGCGGAATGATGTAGGATTTGTAGATTGAAGCGATGCTAGCTGCTTCGCCTTCGATAATTGGCCATTCCTGGCGTGGTTGCAATAATATGGCCTTGGCCCGCTGCAACAATGTTGTTCCGATATGCCCTTCGTTCATATAACCACCTCGTAAACTTGACTGGTTACAACCCGGGCAACAGAATGGTCACAAAAGCAGTTAAAGTAAATGCCAATATTTCCGCAGTTTATCTGGCAAGGCAATTGCTGGTCACGGTACAGTTTAGTGCGGTTCGTGACGAACAAGGCCAAGGTGGCTTGAATATACCACAATGCAGACGGTTCAAAAGGCGCTACCCCGATTCAAGGGCAATCCATGGCCCGGCCAATATCGACGCAGCGGGCGTTGCCGCGTTTTTCAGGCGATGGCGGAGACCAGCCAGACCTTGCCCTGCATCATCACGCCTTTTCCCGGTACATGGTGGGTAGCAAAAAGGCTGACCAGATCCTTGTGGGCGGCTGCAACGACCGCCTCGCCCTGGTCACGCAGCAATCGGCCGGTGGCCATCGCGGCCGACGCAAAGTCGGCCGCCTGCTCCGGCGTTGCCCCGACACCACCAACGGGTTGCAGGGATTCATAGGCAGCAACATCAACATCGGAAAACCCTCCACGGCTCAATATCTCGCCGAGATATTCCAGATCCTCGAAGGCAAACGGCCCCGGCGCGCGCGGCACCGCCGGCGGAACTTCAACATGGTTTCTGACCACGCCCATCATCTCCATCATCCAGAGATTATCGCGCGGTGGCCCCCAGACCGCCAGATCAACGCGGCCGCCCTTTCGCAGAAGACCATGGAGATTTTGAAAAGCAGCAAACGGATCTTCAAAAAACATGCTGCCGAAACGGGAGAAAAGGCGATCATATGGAGAATCCGGCAAATTGACGGTCGCGGCATCGGCGCAGGTAAATTCCATATTTGTCGCGCCAGCCTGCGTTGCGCGCTGCCGGGCTGCTGCCACAAGGTCCGGCGAAATATCGACTCCCCTGACCCTGCCCGAAGGAGCAATTTTCTGCGCGATCGCAAGCGTTGTCGCGCCGCCACCGCACCCCAGATCGATCACCGTTTCGCCGGGCTGGAAATCGGCCCGAGCGAGCAACGCGTCACCGATCGGTGCTATCATCTCCTCGAATGCGTCGAGGTTGGCCAGCCATTTCAACCCCATTTCACCCGCCCAGTCTTCCGGTTTCACCGTGTCGGGCTGCGGGTCTTTGCGAGAACTGTCATCGTTCATGGAAATGGTCCTGTCCTATAATATTTTCGCGAAGCCCGCCGTTCCCGAGCGGGCGTTTTCTCTATCGGTTGCCGATTGTGCCGCAGGGTCAGCCTCTTTCGCGGCCTTCATCACCTGCGCCGGGTCGGGCCGGTCAACCAGCAAGGCCTCCATCGTTCTGACACACAGACGCGAGGCGTCATCGGCAAGATCATACCAAATCTGCTTTCCATCCCGGCGCGTTTTCACGACGTCTGCCTGTCGCAAGGCCGCCAGTTGCTGGCTGAGCGCCGGCTGGCCAATGCTCGTCGCCATATCGATGTCGCTGACGCTGCTTTCGCCGCGCAGCAGGTAGGACAGGATCATCAGCCGCTGGGGCTGGGCAAAGATTTTCAGCTTCTCGGTCGCCGCATCTGCCTGTTCCCGGCTTTCAAAAATGGCCGTCACGGGGCCTTCACCTTGTGGCAGAACCAGTCGTCTTCGCGGCTGATATTTCCCGCAGCTATCGGCGGTGCGGCGAGCACGTCATCGCCGGGCTGCCATCCTTCCGGGATCAGGACGTCAGCCTTTTCGGTGAGTTGCAGGGCGGCCAACAGACGGATCATCTCGTCGACCGAGCGCCCGACATTGTGCGGATAGCAGGTTGTCGCCCGGATGATGCCGGCGGGATCGATAAAATAGCTGGTCCGCATCGCCGCAGAATCGGCGGCATTTTCGTCGATCATGCCAAAGGCGCGACCCACCGCCATGCTCGGATCTTCCACGATCGGAAAGGGTATCTGGACGTCGAACCGCTCCTCGATGGCGCGAGCCCAGGCAAGATGGGCATAGAGACTGTCGACGGACAGGCCCAGCAGCGCGCAGTCCATCGCTTCAAACTGGTCCTGATGGCGCGCCAGCGCGACAAATTCGGTCGTGCAGACCGGGGTGAAATCGGCGGGGTGCGAAAAGAAGATCAGCCACCGGCCGCGATAGTCGGACAGCTTGACCGGGCCGTGGGTTGTCCGCGCCTCGAAATCGGGCGCACTGTCACCGATACGCAATGACCCTGACTTTACCTGCAACGCGTCTGACATTAATTTTCACCTCTCCCGAGAATTGGCAGTATTGGCATATTGACGCAACACATATAATGTATTACATAGTTTATGTAAATATGAATTTGAGGAATTATCCATGACTGATTCGACACTGATTCATGCAACGGAACAAATCTCCCGCGCGCAGCAGCAGCTCCCTGTTATCAAGGCTTTCTTTGATCAGCCGACCTACACGGTGACCTATGTGGTGCATGACAAGAAAACAAAATGCGCCGCGATCATCGACAGCGTATTCGATTTCGACCCGGCTTCCGGTCGAACCTCCTTCGATTCCGCTGACGAAGTCATTGCCTATGTCAAGGAACAGGACCTGACGGTCCAGTGGTTGCTCGAAACCCACGCCCACGCCGACCATCTGTCGGCTGCGCCCTATCTGCAGGAAAAGCTCGGTGGCAAGATTGCCATTGGCGAGCATATCGTGACGGTGCAGGACGTGTTCGGCAAATTGTTCAACGCCGGCACCGATTTCCAGCGCGACGGATCGGATTTTGACCGTCTGTTCGCCGACGGAGACACGTTCAAGATCGGCGATCTCGATGTGACGGTAATGCACGTGCCCGGACATACACCGGCCGATATCGCCTATGTCATCGGCGATGCGGTCTTCGTTGGCGATACGATGTTCATGCCGGATTACGGAACCGCCCGGGCCGATTTTCCCGGCGGTGATGCGCGCAAGCTCTACCAGTCGATGCGGCGGCTGTTGTCGCTACCCGATACCACCCGCCTGTTCATGTGCCATGATTATCTGCCGGCTGGCCGGACCGAATATGTCTGGGAAACCACCGTCGCCGAGCAGCGGAAGAATAATATCCATGCCCATGACGGCGTGACCGAGGACGAGTTTGTCAAAATGCGGACCGAGCGGGACAAGACGCTGGATATGCCGCGACTGATCCTGCCCTCGGTGCAGGTCAACATGCGGGCCGGCCATTTGCCGCCCGAGGAAGACAATGGCGTGCGTTATCTCAAAGTTCCGTTGAACGGCGTCTGATGCTCGCTGCTTTTCCTCATGCCATGCCGCTGGAAGGCCTGATCGGCGGACTGATGATCGGTGTCGCCGCAGCAGTGATGCTGCTTGGCCTCGGCCGTATCGCCGGGGTCAGCGGCCTCGCCGCACGGGCCACCGGAATCGCCGACAGTGGCACCCCACGCGGCATTGCCATCGCCTTCATCATCGGCGTGCCGCTCGGCGCTCTGCTGATATCCCTGATCACCGGCGGGATTGAAACCCGCTTTCCGCCATCGGTCATTCCCCTGGTCATCGGCGGTTTGCTGGTCGGCTATGGCACCCGCCTTGGCTCGGGCTGCACCAGCGGCCACGGCGTCTGCGGCATGTCGCGCCTGTCCCCGCGATCGCTGATCGCCACCGCCATCTTCATGGCGAGCGGCTTCGTCACGGTTGCGCTGATGCGTGCGGGAGGCTTTCTATGAAACAGCTTTTGGTCGCTCTGATCGCCGGATCTTTATTTGGTGCTGGCCTCGCCTTTTCCGGCATGGCCGATCCTGCGCGGGTCCAGGGCTTTCTCGATCTCTTCGGCCGCTGGGACCCGACCCTTGCCTTCGTGATGGGTGGAGCGATGACCCCCATGGCCATCGCCTGGATTATCCAGCGGCGCCTCGAAAAGCCTTTCGCCGGCGAACAATTCTCGCTCCCGGGCACGACGTTGATCGACCGCAAGCTGACGATCGGTGCGGTCCTGTTCGGGACCGGCTGGGGCATCAGCGGCCTCTGCCCGGGACCAGGCTTCGCCGACCTGGCGATCAACCCCCTGCCTGCCCTCGCATTTGTAGCAGCCCTGCTGGCGGGCATGATCGCACATCGCGTTACGAGTTAGGCAATGATATGAGCACGAGGGATATAGGATGACGAACATGGCAGAAAACAACGACTCAGAGGCCCCGGCCAACCGGTTTAATGTCGTCATCGTCGGCGGTGGATCTGCCGGCATCGCGACCGCCGCAAGCATGTTGAAGCGAGACGGAAAAATCTCGCTGGCGATCATCGACCCGGCTGATGACCATTATTACCAGCCCGGCTGGACGATGGTCGGGGGCGGTGCTTTTTCAGCGGAGTTCACGCACCGCAAGGAAAAGGATCTGATCCCGGCGGGGGCACAATGGATTCAGGCTGCGGTCAGCTCCTTCGATCCTGAAAACAATGCCGTCCTCACCGCCGACGGGCAGAAGATCGGCTATGACGTGCTGATCGTCTGTCCGGGCATCAAGCTCGACTGGGAAGCCATTGACGGCCTGCCGGAGACCCTGGGAAAGAATGGTGTCACCTCCAACTACCGCTATGATCTCGCGCCCTATACCTTCCGGCTGGTCAAGGAAATGACCGGCGGAACGGCCTTGTTCACCCAGCCGCCAATGCCGATCAAATGCGCCGGCGCGCCGCAAAAGGCGATGTATCTGTCCTGCAGCAAGTGGGAGAAACAGGGGGTGCTGGGCAATATCGACGTGCAGTTTCACAACACCGGCGCCGTGCTCTTCGGCGTCAAGGAATATGTGCCCGCGTTGATGGAATATATCGAGCGCTACGACGCGCATCTGAACCTCGAATCCAGACTGGTCGCGATCGACGGTCCGGCAAAGGTCGCGACATTCGAACAGAAACAGGGCGAGAAAACCAAAAGGGTCGAAGTGAAGTTCGACATGATCCATGTGGTTCCGCCGCAAGTGGCGCCTGATTTCGTCCGCTCCAGCCCGCTGGCCGCCGAAAGCGGCTTTGTCGATGTCGATCCGGCCACGCTGCGGCACACGAAATATGCCAATATATTCGCACTCGGCGATGCCTGCAGCGCTCCCAATGCCAAGACGATGGCAGCAGTTCGCAAACAGGCGCCGATTGTTGCGGTCAATGCGCTCGCAGCCCTCGATGGCAAACCGCCGGTCGCCGATTATGACGGCTATGGCAGTTGCCCGCTAACCGTCGAGCGCGGCAAAGTGGTGCTGGCCGAATTCGGCTATGGCGGCAAATTGCTCCCGAGCTTCCCCAACTGGCTGATCGACGGCACGCGGCCATCGCGGCTTTCGTGGCTGTTGAAGGACACGATCCTGCCGCCGGTCTACTGGCATGGCATGCTCAAGGGCCGCGAGTGGATGGTCAAGCCCCACCGGATCGGTGCGGACTGAGCCGGTCCCATGAAAATCGCCCGCTATTTGCCGATCCTCGATTGGGGCAGCCGCTATAACAGCACCACGCTGACCAATGACGGCGTCGCCGCAATCATTGTCACGATCATGCTGATCCCGCAAAGCCTGGCTTATGCCATGCTCGCAGGGCTGCCACCCGAAATCGGCCTCTATGCCTCGATCCTGCCGCTGATCGCCTATGCGATATTCGGGACCAGCCGGACATTGGCAGTTGGACCGGTTGCGGTGGTATCGCTGATGACCCTCACCGCCGCCAGCGCGATAGCGCCGCCCGGCAGCGCGGACTTTATTGCGGCCGCCTTGGTTCTGGCGTTGCTGTCAGGCCTGTTCCTCTTGCTCATGGGCATATTCAAGCTAGGATTCCTGGCCAATCTGCTCTCCCACCCCGTCGTTTCCGGCTTCATCACCGCCAGCGGCATCATCATCGCGACCAGCCAGCTTAAATCGATCTTCGGTATCAAGGCGAGCGGCGCCGCCATGCCCGAACTGGTCTCCAGCATAGCCGCGACAATCGGGACGACCAATATCCCGACGCTGATCATCGGCGTTTCCGCCACCGCCTTTCTCTTCTGGGTCCGCAAGGGTCTCAAGCCGCTGTTAATGCGCATTGGCCTCCCTGCGCGGCCAGCTGAACTGATTGCTAAGGCAGGACCGATTGCTGCCGTTGCCGTCTCGACAATTGCAACGATAGCCCTCGGACTGGAAGCCAAAGGCGTCAGCGTGGTCGGTGATATCCCGCAAAGCTTGCCGCCATTTTCCGTACCGCTTATTGATCTGGAATTATGGACAACACTCGCCATTCCGGCTCTGTTGTTGAGCATTATCGGATTTGTCGAATCTGTCTCCGTCGGCCAGACCTTGGCGGCCAAGCGCCGCCAGCGGATCGACCCGGATCAGGAACTGATCGGCCTTGGCGCAGCCAATATCTCGGCGGCTTTTTCCGGCGGCTATCCGGTGACTGGCGGCTTTGCCCGTTCGGTCGTCAATTTCGATGCCGGTGCCGAGACGCCGGCCGCCGGCGCCTTCACCGCGATCGGAATCGCCCTGGCGGCACTTTTCCTGACACCGCTGCTGGCCTCCCTTCCGATCGCCACGCTGGCCGCGACCATCATTGTTGCCGTGCTCAGCCTCGTCGATCTCAAGACCCCGCTAACAATCTGGCGCTATTCCAAAGCCGATTTCGCGGCAATGGCGGCCACCATTGGCGTGACGCTGCTCGCCGGTGTCGAACCGGGCGTGATCGCGGGTGTCGGGTTGAGTCTCGCCCTGTTCCTGTGGCGCAGTTCGCGGCCCCACGCGGCGATTGTCGGTCGGGTCCCCGAATCCGAGCATTTTCGCAATGTCGACCGGCACAAGGTTTTCACCGATCCCCGCATATTGACGATCCGGATCGACGAAAGCCTGACCTATCTCAACGCGCGCTGGCTGGAAGAATTCATCCTCGAACAAGTGGCGGAGCAAAAGACCGTGCGCCACGTCATCCTGATGTGCTCGGCGGTCAACGCAATCGACGCATCGGCACTGGAAAGCATCGAGGCGATCAACCACCGGCTCGACGACGGCGGCATCTCGCTCCATCTTTCCGAGGTCAAGGGTCCGGTGATGGACCGGCTCAAACGCTCGCACTTCCTCGACCAATTGTCTGGGAAAGTATATCTTTCGCAAAATGCAGCTTATTCCGCGCTAATTGCAATTGCGGACAATGAAGACAAAGCCGACAGTCCGGTTGATATTTGGAACGCAAGGGGCCTGATATGATGGAAAATGATCTCGCAATCAATTTGGCGCGGATCCAGTTCGCGTTTACCGTCAGCTTCCATTTCCTGTTCCCGGCATTTACCATCGGCATCGCCAGCTATCTCGCGGTACTCGAGGGACTCTGGCTGAAAACCGACAATGGCGTCTACGCCAACCTCTACCGTTACTGGCTCAAGATTTTCTCCATTGTCTTTGCGATGGGCGTCGTCTCCGGCATCGTCATGTCCTACCAGTTCGGGACAAACTGGTCGGTATTTTCCGACAAGGCCGGACCGGTTATCGGACCGCTCATGGCCTATGAGGTGCTGACCGCCTTCTTCCTCGAGGCCGGGTTTCTGGGCGTGATGCTGTTCGGCATCAACAAGGTTGGCCGCAAACTGCATTTCGTTGCCACATTGGCCGTCGCCATCGGGACATTCATTTCCGCTTTCTGGATATTGTCGGTGAACAGCTGGATGCAGACGCCGGTCGGCTTTGCGATCAACGATGTCGGACAATATGTGCCCGCTGCCGGCTGGTGGGATATCGTCTGGAACCCCAGCTTCCCTTACCGTCTGGTGCACACCGTGCTCGCGGCCTATCTGACCACGGCCTTTGCGGTCGGCGCGGTCGGGGCATGGCATTTGCTCAAGGACAAGACCAACCCGGGCGCCCGCAAGATGTTCTCGATGGCAATGTGGATGGCCGCCATTGTGGCGCCGACCCAGATATTCATGGGCGACCTGCACGGCCTCAATACGCTCGAGCATCAGCCGGCCAAGGTGATGGCGATGGAAGGCCATTACGAAAGTCATCCCGACGGCGCGCCGCTGATCCTGTTCGGAATTCCCAACAGCAAGGAAAAGCGCATCGATTATGCGATTGAAATCCCCAATGCATCATCGCTGATCCTGAAGCATGACATGAATGCGCCGCTAGCCGGGCTTGATACCATCCCCGACGAGGACGAGCCGCCGGTCGGCATCGTATTCTGGGCGTTCCGGATCATGGTCGGCCTGGGCTTCGCGATGCTCGGCATCGGCATGTGGAGCCTGCTCGCGCGGTCGCGCAAGAAACTCTACGACTGGCCCCTGCTGCATCGCGCCGCCGTGGTGATGGGGCCATCGGGCTTCATCGCCGTCCTCGCCGGCTGGGTAACCACCGAAGTCGGACGCCAGCCGTTCACCATCTATGGCCTGCTGCGCACCAGCGAGAGCGCCGCACCACTCGACGCTCCGGCGGTCGCAGCATCGCTGCTCGCCTTCGTGGTGGTCTATTTCATCGTCTTCGGCGCCGGCATCGTCTATATCTTCAAACTGGCGGCGAAAACGCCCGAAGCTCACGAACCGACGCCCGACGATGCGCCCATCCGCACCGCTGGTATCACCCCGGCGGCGGCGGTGCTCGAAGGGGATCATGAGGAAGGAGCAGCGACATGAGCGGCACCGAACTGACCGTCATCTGGGCGGGCATCATCGCCTTTGCGGTCGTCGTCTATGTGATCATGGACGGCTTTGACCTCGGCATCGGCATATTGTTTCCCAATTTCAAAGTGGGTCCGGATCGCGACACCGCGATGAACAGTATCGCACCGGTATGGGATGGCAATGAAACCTGGCTGGTGCTGGGCGGGGGCGGACTATTGGCCGCTTTCCCGCTCGCTTATGCGATCATCCTGCCGGCGCTTTATGCGCCGCTGATCGCGATGCTGCTGGGTCTTGTCCTGCGCGGCGTCGCCTTTGAATTTCGCTGGCGCGACCCGGCCCACCGCGCGCGCTGGGATTTTGGTTTTACCGCAGGGTCGGTCATCGCGACCTTTGCCCAGGGCGTCACGCTTGGCGCATTGCTTCAGGGAATCACGGTCGAAGGCCGCGCCTATGCCGGCGGCTGGTGGGAATGGCTGACTCCGTTCAGCCTGTTGACCGGCTTTGCTTTGTTGGCGGGCTATGCCCTGCTCGGCTGCTGCTGGCTGATCTGGAAAACAGAAGGCCGTTTGCAGCGCCAATGCTACAGCTATGCCGGCCGTCTCGGCATCTTGCTGCTGCTGGCGATCATCGCGGTCAGCGCCGCCACGCCCTTTCTCGAGGAAGAATATTATACCCGCTGGCTCGCCTATCCCGGCGTTATCGCCACGGCGCAGATTCCGCTGGCCACACTGGTCATCTCGGTGCTGTTCTTCCGCAGCCTGTCAAAAAAGCAGGAAGCAGCTCCCTTCTTCTACGCGCTCGGTCTGTTCGGTCTCAGCCTCGTCGGCCTCGCGGTCTCGATGTGGCCGGATGTGATCCCCGGCCGGATCACGATCTGGGAAGCAGCCGCTCCCTATGAAAGCCAGATGTTCATGCTGATCGGCGCGGCGATCATGGTGCCGGTCATCCTCGCCTACACCGGCTGGGCCTATTGGGTGTTTCGCGGGAAGGTCGGAACGGACGGTTATCACTAATGGCTTTTGATCCGCTCTCGACCAATGGCAAAAGCGCGGACGACGCGCCTCTGCCAAAGCGCTTGCTCTGGATGATGGCCTATTGGGCGATGGGCGTTCTGGCGATCGGCACGGTCGGCTTTTTCATCCGGCTCTGGATCAAGACCTGAAGAACAAGCCGCAAGGCCCTTACTATTTCGTCCTCGACCTAATGGGCTTCGTCCCAGTTCTTGCCGGTCCCGATATCGACATCCAGCGGCACCGATAATTTCACCGCCGGTTCCGCCGCGCCCGACATCACCGTGCGGATCACCGCGCTTGCGGCCTCCACGTCGCCTTCGGGCAATTCGAACACCAGTTCATCGTGCACCTGCATCAGCATCCGGACATCGTCCAGCCCCGCCTCGACCAGCGCAGGCAGCATTCTTGCCATCGCGCGCTTGATGATGTCGGCGCTGGTACCCTGGATCGGCGCGTTGATCGCGGCGCGTTCGCTGCCCTGCCGTTCGGCCTGGTTGGACGACTTGATCCGCTCGAACCACGTCTTGCGGCCAAACAGGGTCTCGGTATAGCCGGTCTCGCGAACCGATTGCAGAGTGGTGGAGATATATTGATTGATGCCCGGGAAACGCTCGAAATAGGTATCGATCATCGCCTGCGCTTCATCCGGGTCTACTTCCAGCCGCTTGGCCAGACCCCAGCGCGAGATGCCATAGAGGATTGCGAAATTGATCGTCTTGGCGCGGGCGCGGGCGTCGCGGTCTTCGGCGCCGAACAGTTCGCGCGCGGTGCGGTTATGGATGTCCTCGCCATGGGCAAAGGCCTCTTTCAGGCTCGCCACATCGGCGATATGCGCGGCCAGCCTGAGCTCGATCTGGCTATAGTCGGCGGCAAGGATGACATTGCCGGGCGCGGCGACAAATGCCTGCCGGATCTGCCGCCCGATCTCGCTGCGGATCGGGATATTCTGCAGATTCGGTTCGGTCGATGACAGACGCCCAGTCTGCGCGCCACTGAGACTGTATGAGGTGTGCACGCGACCGGTCTTCGCGTTGATCTGTTCCTGCAGCGCGTCGGTATAGGTGGATTTCAGCTTCGCCAGCTGGCGCCAGTCGACGACCTTCTGCGCGATCGGTTCGCCGTCACCGGCCAGCCGTTCGAGCACGGTAACGTCGGTCGAATATTGACCTGACTTGCCCTTCTTGCCACCCTTCAGGCCAAGCTTGCCGAACAGAATTTCACCGAGCTGCTTGGGACTGCCAATGGAAAAAGGCTCTCCGGCCAACTCGTGAATCTGTGCTTCCAGCTTTTCCATTTCCTCGGCAAATGTCTTGGACAATCGCGCGAGTTCCTCGCGGTCGACGAGCACGCCGGTGGCCTCCATCCCGGCAATCACCGGCACCAGCGGACGGTCGACCATCTGATAGATGCGCGTTGCCCGTTCGGGCACCATCCGCAGGCGCAATATCTCCCACAGACGAAGCGTGACGTCGGCGTCCTCCGCGCCATATTCGGTCGCCTTCTCCAGCGGCACTTCGGCAAAGCCGATCGCCTTCTTGCCGGTGCCGGTGAGCGACTTGAAGCTGATACATTCATGACCCAGATGCAGCTTGGACAGTTCATCCATGCCGTGGCCGTGCAAGCCGGCGTCAAGGTTGAAGCTCATCACCAATGTGTCGTCAAACGGCGCAATCCTGATGTCATGCTGGGCCAGCACGCCCATGTCATATTTCAGATTCTGGCCGACTTTCAGCACCGCATCATCCTCGAGCAGCGGCGTGAGTCTGGCGAGCGCGTCATCGAAGCCGATCTGATCCGGCGTTTCGCCAAACATATCGCCGCTGCCGTGGCCGAGCGGAATATAACAAGCCTCGTTGGGACCTGTAGCAAGGCAGACCCCGACGATCCGCGCGGTCACGCTTTCAAGACTGTCTGTCTCCAGATCAATAGCGCAGACTCCTTTTGCGGTAGCGCGCTCTATCCACTGATCCAGCGCTGCCATCGTCTGCACACATTCATATGATGACCGGTCGATGGCCGGCGAATCTGCCGCCTTGACCGCCGACCGCGCCGAGGCCTTGTCATCGACATCGGGGTTCTGCGGCTCCGCCTGGCCATTGCCGCCGAGCTTTTTGAGCAGGCTGTTGAAACCGTGGTGCGACAGAAATTCGTGCAGCGGCTCGTGGGGGATATCCTGAATCAGGAAACTGTCCAGAGTGTCCGGCAACGGACAATCTTCCCTCAGCGTCACCAATATCCGCGACAGACGGGCCTGTTCGGCAAATTCGAGCAGATTATCCCGCATCTTGGATTTTTTCATCTTCGGCGCTGCGGCGAGCACGCTTTCAATATCGCCAAATTCGTTGATCAGCTTCGACGCCGTTTTCGGCCCGATCCCGGGGACCCCGGGAATATTATCGGAACTGTCACCCATCAGCCCCAGCACATCGCCCAGCTTCTCGGGACCGACACCGAATTTTTCCTCGACCGTCGCCCGGTTCATCCGCGCGTTCTTCATCGTGTCGAGCATGTCGACGCGACCTTCATCATTGGGCTCGATCAGCTGCATCAGATCCTTGTCAGACGATACGATCGTGACTTTCCAGCCCTCGGCCAGCGCCGCCCTGGTATAGGAGGCGATCATATCGTCGGCCTCGACATTCTCCTCCTCGATTAGCGGCAGCGAGAAAGCGCGCGTGGCATCGCGGATCATCGGGAATTGCGGCCTCAGGTCCTCGGGCGCTTCCGGACGATTGGCCTTGTACTGGTCGTAGAGATCGTTGCGGAAACTGGTACCCGCCTTGTCCAGAACCACCGCCATATGGGTGGGGCCATCGGCCTTGTTGAGCTCGTCGGCCAGCTTCCACAGCATCGTCGTATAGCCGTAGACTGCGCCAACCGGCTCGCCATGGACGTTGGTCAGCGGCGGGAGACGATGATAGGCCCGGAAAATATAGGCCGAGCCGTCCACGAGATAGAGATGATTGGGTTTGCTGTCAGGAGAATTGGTCATAGCCGCGAGCATTAGCAGCGCCCGTCGCCTTCGTCATTTCAAATTCTGACTTATCGGAAATTTGAATCGGACATGGTCAGCCTCAGATTACGCGACTGTTCACGGCCCGGAAGAGAGCTGTTGGCGCGCATACCCGGTTCGTACAATACCACCTGATTGCGCCCGCGGCGTTTGGCGGTGAACAGAGCGGCATCGGCGTTTTTCATCGCCGCCGAATCCTTATGGTCCGGGGCCATGCCGGTCACGCCAATGCTCACGGTGATGACATGACGTATATTGTGGCAGGGCTCAAATATTATACTCTCTATCTCGTGGCGCACCATCTCGCCGATGATCTGCCCCTCCAGCGCGCTGGTGTCAGGCAGAAAGATACCGAATTCTTCACCACCGATGCGTCCCGCTATATCATTTTTGCGCAAAATCCTGTGGAAAACCTTGCCGAGCAGGTTCAGCGCCTGATCCCCGACCGGATGGCCGAAATTGTCGTTGATATCCTTGAAATGGTCGACGTCGACAATCAGCAGCGCATTGCTGTCTTGGTCGCCGCGTAATTTGCTGAGCTGGCTCAGGAAACTGTCCCGATTGAGCAGGCCGGTCATCCCGTCAAAATTGGCCCGCAGTTCAAGCGCCTTGTTGGCCTTGCGCAATTTCCCTTGCGTGTCTTTGAGCCGGTTGGTGAGCTGGATTAGCTTGATGATGTGGACGCCCCCGCACTGACCGACTCGGCATGGTATGAGCCGGTCTCCAAAGCAGAAAGAGGAGCGTTCAAGATGACGATTACAACTATTGGATTAGATTTGGCGAAGAGTGTGTTTCAAGCGCACGGCGTTGATGGGACCGGTGCAACGGTTCTAGTCAAGAAGTTGCACCGAAAGCAGATGCTGCCCTTCTTCTCGAAGTTGGCACCCTGCCTGATCGGGGTGGAGGCGTGCGGAACAGCGCATTATTGGGCGCGTACGCTCGCCGCGATGGGGCACGAGGTTCGCCTGATCCCGCCATCATACGTGAAGGCCTATGTGAAGCGCGGCAAGAGCGATGCCCTCGATGCGGAGGCGATCTGTGAGGCTGTACAGCGCCCGACGATGCGGTTTGTGCCGGTCAAGACGGTCGAGCAACAAGCCATCCTTATGACCCATCGCGCCCGATCCCTGCTCGTACGCCAGCGCACGATGCTCGCCAATGCCCTTCGCGCTCATCTGGCGGAGTTGGGCTTTGTTGCGAACCCCGGGCTTGCCAACCTCGCCAAGCTGGCCGAGCAAGTGATGGCCGACAAGGATGCCTTGCCGTCTTATGCCCAGTCGGCGCTGGAGATACTGATCCGCCAGATCATGACAATCAGCGGTGAGATTTCTGCCCTCGACCAGCAACTCAAGGCCTGGCATACCAAGAGTGAAGCCAGTCGCAGGCTCGCCGCGATTCCCGGCATCGGGGTGATCACGGCCACGGCCCTTGCCGCCACCGTCACCGATCCAGACCAGTTCCGCTCAGGCAGGCAGTTCGCCGCATGGTTGGGCCTCACACCCCGGCAGCATTCCACAGGCGGCAAGACGAAGCTCGGCGGTATCTCCAAGCAAGGAGATCGATACCTGCGCCGATTGCTCGTTGTCGGGGCCACAGCCGTTATGCGGCACGTCAAAGATAAGCCAACGCCGATGGCAAACTGGATCAGGAAGCTTAGCGAGAAGAAGCCCTTCCGCCTCGTATCGGTCGCGCTGGCCAACAAACTCGCCCGGATCGCATGGGCAGTACTGACCCGGAAGGAGGCTTATCGCCCCTACGCACATTTGACCTGAACTAACCCAGGTCACCCGAATTGGTAATGGCAGTCGATGATGAGTAACGATCGAGCCAATGGTGAGACCAACCCGCCTGATTCAATGCGCCTCAAATGCGCGCTAGCTTGATTAGGGACCTCACCGGCGGATTTCCATCAGGGCCAGCGGCAGCATCCTCGCCGCACAAACAGGCCGGACATATGAAAGCAACCGATCAAAAACCATCCCGACAAAAAGCCCTTGCCAAAGGGGGCGTCCACATATGAACCGCTGCTTCGACATGTAGAGACCGAGCGGGATGCTGATTCCCCAGGGAACCACGATCGCCATGGTCATTGCTTGCCAGAACCGGCCGTCCACCCCGTAGAATAGCAGATAGAAAAATCCGGTGAGCGTGAAAGACAGTAGCACCGCGATTGCCGATATGATGGCCGTCTGCCGGATCGGCGAGATGCTTTGCACTGGTTCGGTCATGATCCGTTGCTGTAACGGAAATTGGTTGATCGGATGTGCATTGCCGTGGTTAACAGGCTGCAATGGCAAATCGCTCAATCCATCGGAAAACCGGTAAATTGTGGCTGATTTCCGGCGCGGTTCAGCCTGGATCAGCGTTAAGTTCCGCAGTGCAGACGAACCATTCCGCTAACCATGTTGCATTGCGCCGATGGCGTTCAATATCTTCTTTCGTGCCTGATTTTTTCACCGCAAATAGCCTTGCACTCACCGGTCAACTGCCGCAGGCTCAGAGCAGTCTAAAAATAGTCGACAAGGAGGAGTCCAGCATGACGATACCGATAATTGCAGCGGTCACTGGTGCCATATTGATCATAATGCAGGCACTGTTGATGATCCTTGTCGGCACTCACCGTATCCGCAACCGGATCAATCTCGGCACCGGTGACGATCCGGCGCTGGAACGCAAAATCCGCCGCCACGGCAATCTGGCGGAGAATGCCGCGCTGTTCGTCGTGGTACTGGCGCTGGCGGAAATGACCGTCGTGCCGAATATTGTCGTGCAGATCATCGCCCTTGTCTTCGTCATCGGTCGAATCTTTCACGCCGTCGCCTTGTCGACCATAGCCGGCTCGCATGGCGCCAAAACCGGCAGGATTTTCGCTGCCCTTCGCGCCATCGGCGCGATGACGACCTTCGGCAGCTTTGTCGCGCTCGGCGGCTATCTGCTAGCCGGCATATTCTAGCGTCCATATTTATCCCGCTCATCGAAAGAAAATATATGACCACCAACCTCTCGTTCATTCTCAAAGGCTCCGCCGCCCAGGCCTTCCGCGGTCTGACCAAGGTTCTCACCAAGGCCAAGGCAACAGCAGAAGCAGCCGGAACAGCCGAGGAATCCTATCTCGGCGCGCGCCTGTTTCCCGACATGAGCGATCTCAAATGGCAGGTGCAAATGATCACCGAATTCGCGGTGCGCGGCGCTGCGCGGATGAACGGCACAGCCCCGGATGCGCTGCCCAACATGCCGATGGAAGGCGATACATTTGACGCCCTGATCGCCCGCATCGCCGAATGTGCCGAGACTATCGCAGCCACCGATGATGCCGCAATCGATGGCAATGCCGATCTGAAAATCTCGATGCCGGTTGGGCCGGAACAGACGATGGAACTGGACGGCCAGACCTATGTGCTCAGCTTCTTCCTGCCCAACCTGTTTTTCCACGTCACCACAGCCTATAATCTGCTCCGCATGCAGGGCGTCGCGATTGGCAAACGCGATTATATGGGATTGTAAGCCGGATTCATTCGGCCCGCTGCGGGCCACGGCCGTCCTGCCACCATTCCTGTAGCCAGCCATAGGGGCGCGCAACCGCCTGGCCGCGCGCGTCCCTTGCCGGTTCGAAGCGGAAGCGCTGTTCGATCAGACGACAGGTAGCGGCATCGAGTACCGGATGGCCGCTGGACTGTCGCACGGCGCAATCGCTGGCACGGCCATCGACCCCGACCGTGAAATGGGCCACGACATTGCCGCGGTTTCCGGCCTTCCAGACCCCACGCGGAATATCCCTGCGGGTGATCGCCCCGGAGAGATGGCGCGGACCGGAGACGATTCCGCCACTTCCGAAACCGTCCCCCTGCCCGCCGCCGCCATGTCCGGCGCCCGGCCGGTCGGAAGCGCCGGCATCATTGTCATTTCCCGCACCTGCAACCGGCGCAGCAACGACCGGAGTGATAATATCCAGTCTGACCACCGGCTCAGGCACCACGATCTGGGTCGCCTCGGCTTTCACATTCTTGGGAGAAGCGGCCTGTTTTCCGGCTTCGACCGGCTCCTTGTCCGGGACCGGCTTTGGCGGTGGCGGGGCAGTGATATTGATGACCTTGAATCCTGCCGCGACAGTCCTGGTCATCTCCATTCCCAACCCGCTCACCAGCGCGTAGCCGATCGCGGCATGGATGACGATCACCGCGGCCAGCGATTTGAGGCGATCCTGCCGATCATGTTCGGTCACAAATTCCATATTCATCTTCTAGCAGCAGGCGCATGAATATTCGCTGGCACGCAAGCAGGTCCCGATTGATCGCGCGCCCCAACACTGGTAGCAGGATGTTGTCCGTAACTGGCGAGATCAAGATGGAACACCATCGGGGAGCGGACATAGTTACAGCCGATCGCCTGGGCGTTTCTCTAAGCTGGAGCCACCCCATGACCGATAGTCCAAAATCTTTCCACATCGTCTTCCTGCTGTTCGACGGCATTACCCAGCTCGATTTCACCGGACCCGCCCAGTTTCTCGCGCGGATTCCCGGAGCAATTGTCCACACCGCCGCCAGGCGTCCCGAACCGATAGAAACCGACAGCGGCTTTGCCATCTTGCCGAACAGGACTTTCGCCGACTGCCCCCAGGCCGACCTGCTGTGCGTGCCCGGTGGTTTCGGCACCAGGGACGTGATCGTCGACGCTGAAACATTGCAGTTTCTGCGCGATCAGGCAGCCGGAGCGCGCTACATCACCTCTGTCTGCACCGGTTCGCTGGTCCTCGGCGCGGCAGGATTGCTGAAAGGCAAACGGGCAACCAGTCATTGGGCCTATACCGCATTGCTGGAAAAATTCGGCGCGACTTTTGAAAAGGCGCGGGTGGTAAAGGACGGCAATATCATCACCGCGGGCGGCGTCACATCCGGAATCGACTTTGCGCTGACCGTCATCGCGGAGATTGCCGGTCAGGAATTTGCGCAATCCATCCAGCTGGGACTCGAATATGATCCCCAACCCCCGTTCCGTAGCGGCCACCCTGATCTCGCGGATCCGAAACTGGTCAAGCTGCTGCACGACCGGATTTATGGAGAGAAGGCTGCCGACATAGCGGCGATCATTGACCGGCTATAATGTCGGAATTTTGATTTGCGCTTACATCGTTATCGCGTAGGCCAAGACGTAAATGGACAATCCCGCGCAAATCAGCGAGCTCAAGCTTTTCCTCTTCGCCCTGTCTTCGGCGGCGGTGGTCGCCAACGGCTATTATATTCACCCCCTGGTCACACCGGTGGCAGAAGAATTCGGGGTCAGCGGCGCGACCATCGGACTGGTTCCCGCGCTCAACCAGATCGCTCTGGCGCTCGGGATATTATTGCTGCTGCCGCTCGGCGACCGGATCAACAACCGCAAGCTGGTGACAATATTCGTGGCGGGCCAGTTTCTCGCGATGCTGGCGATGGCGCTGTCCGGCAGCTTCCTCCTGTTCGCCACCGCTTCGTCGCTGCTCGGCTTTGTTACCATCGCGCCCTATCTGTTGCCCGCTTATGTTACCCGGCGCGTCGCGCCCGGTCGGATCGGCCATGTCACAGGCATAATGACCGCAGGCGTGACGCTGGGCATATTGGGCAGCCGGGTTGGCGGCGGCTTGCTCGGTCATTATTTCGGCTGGCGCTCGGCCTACTGGGTCGGCGTGGCTTGCATGGGATTGCTGGTGGTCCTCCTGCCTTCGATCATGGAGCGCAGACAGGACGAAAAGCCCTCAGACGTCGAGCCCCCGCGTTACAGCGAATTGCTCCGGTCCTTGTGGCCGATCATGAAATCGATGCCGGAAGTGCCTCTCGGCGGTATGATCCAGGCGCTCTCGTTCGGACTGTTCCTCGCGCTCTGGCTGGCAATCGGCCTGCATCTGCCGCGCAATGGTTATGGCGTCGATACGGTCGGTTATCTTGCGATCATCGCCATCGTCAATGTTTTCGGCTCGCCTTATGCTGGCCGGTTCGCGGACCATATCGGAGCGGAACGCGCCCGCATCTATTTCTGCATGGTACAGCTCGCCGGCGTCTCCCTGCTCCCCTTTGCCGGCAATAATCTCTGGTTGCTGGTCGTCGCGGTCATTTTCAACAGCATTGGCGGCGCATCGGTTGATATCTGCAGCCGCACGATATTGTTCAGCCGCGCCCCGGAAATCCGGACCCGGCTGATGACCATCTATATCGTGATCATGTTTATCGGCGGCGGCATATCGAGTTGGCTGGGCGCCGCCACTTATGAATTTGCCGGATGGCCGGGCATTTCGATCATGGCGATCTGCTATGCGGTGACGATCATGGGACTTTCGCTCTGGGGCTTGCGTTTCAAGCCAGCCAGAGACGAAAATCAGTCATCGCTGGCTCGACACAAGGCATGACCGGACAACGCTAGAGCAAACTGTCCCGCTCGATCCTGTCCTCTTTGGCGGGCAGGCTGAACAACATGCCGTCCTTCCCGAGAACTACTGGCCCTTCGAAAGCGCCAGCGACGCCCTTCATGAAATACCCCTCGAGATAGTCGAGCGGCAGCGCCGGAACGATATGGGAGAAGACGAGCATCTTCGCCCCGGCCGCCCGCGCCGCTTTCGCCGCTTCGACCGGCGTCGTGTGATAATCCGGAATGTCCGACATGATCTTGACCATCCGCGTGCGACCGGCTTTGTCAAAAGCCGCTTCCACGGTGCCGACCATCTCTGCATTCAACACTTCGTGCACCAGCAGGTCGCATCCGTTGCAGGCTTTTTCCACGGCGGTCTGCCTGACCGTATCCCCGCTGAACACGACCGATCGGCCCTTGTAATCGAAACGATAGCCGACCGCCGGCGAGATCGGCTTGTGGGACACCGGAAATGCGGTAATCTTGATACCGTCCTGCTGATAGACAATGACTTGGTCCTGCCCCTGTGGAGCGGGAAATGATCTGGCTTCGCCACCGGCGCCGGACGGCGGCATCGTCGCTTCTCCATGATGGGCGATGCGATATTGCACGTCGGCCGCATAGGCCGCGTTCAGACCGTCGACGATCGCTGCCACGCCCTCTGGTGCAATCACCGGCAGGGGCGCGTCCCGGCCACCGCCGGCCCAGCGCTGCAGCATCAATTCTCCCATGCCGTCGATATGATCGCTGTGGAAATGGGTGAGCAGCAAGGCTTCCACCGCGCCGGGATTGAGACCCATCAGCCCGAGATTGCGCACGGCGCCACCGCCGATATCGACAATGAACATCCTGCCATCGATGATCACCGCCGAACAGGGACCGGCCCGGGTCGGATCGGGAAGCGGCGAACCCGAACCGCATAGCGCGACGTGCATTCCGTCGGGCAGACCGCCGATCACGTCGCGCACGACTCCGGTCGCAACCGCACGTGCAAACATGCGTTCGCCGATTGGCTCACGAAACATTATCCCGGCGCCGACCAGCAGCAACACCAATATCACCAGTCCGATACCCAGTTTCTTCATGACAAACTCCCATTGTCCGGTTCAGCATTCTACCAGATTGACGGCCAAACCGCCTTGCGAGGTTTCCTTGTAACGGTCGCTCATGTCCAGCCCCGTCTTGCGCATGGTTTCGATCACTTCATCGAGACTGACCCGATGCGTGCCATCGCCGAGAATCGCGAGCCGCGCCGCCTCGATCGCCTTGACCGCGCCCACTGCATTGCGTTCAATACACGGGACCTGCACCAGTCCGCCGACCGGATCACAGGTCAGGCCGAGATTATGCTCCATCCCGATCTCGGCGGCATTTTCGACCTGCAGCGGAGTCCCGCCCCAGGCGGCCGTCAGACCGGCGGCGGCCATCGAGCAGGCGACCCCGACCTCGCCCTGGCAGCCGACTTCTGCACCGGAGATCGAGGCATTTTCCTTGAACAGCGATCCAATCGCGGCAGCGGTCAGCAGGAATGTCTCGACGCCCGCTGCATCCGCCTTGGGCGCGAACCGCTCGTAAAAGCGCAGCACCGACGGGACGATGCCGGCGGCACCATTGGTCGGAGCGGTCACCACCTTGCCGCCCGCGGCATTTTCTTCGTTGACCGCCAGCGCCCAGAGATTGACCCAGTCCAATATGGTCAGCGGATCGGACAGCGATCGTTCCTGTCGCTCCATCAGTCGCGCGTGGATCAGCGGGGCGCGGCGCTTGACCCGCAGCCCGCCGGGCAAGATGCCACCCTGCAATATCCCGCGGTCGATGCAGGCCGACATCGCATCGGCAATCTCGCGGATCGCGACACTGGTCTGTTCATCGGTCTGGCGAGTGCGCTCGTTGGCGCGCATGATGTCGGCGATGGAGATATTCTCGTCCGCCGCGATCCTGAGCAGATCAGCGCCCGAGCAAAAACTGTAAGGCACGTCCCACAGGCCGCTTTCCGGATTGTTGCTGCCGATCTGGTCCTCGTCGAGAATCGCGCCGCCGCCGACCGAATAATAGACCCGGGTTGCGAGCAGTTCATCACCATGGAACGCATTGAACCGCATCGCATTGCTGTGGAAGTCGAGCCGCTTTTTCTGGTCGAAGATCACGTCGTTTGCTTCATCGAAAGCGATGACATGGGCATCGTTCAACCTGATCTGCATCGACTCCCGTATCGTGTCGACGAGCAAATCGGCTGCATCCGGCTCGATATCTTCCGGGCGCTGGCCACTAAGACCCAGCAGGATCGCCCGGTCGGTCGCGTGGCCCTTGCCGGTCAGCGCCAGCGAACCGAACAGCAATGTCTCGAGACGGGTGACCTCGCTCAACCGCCCGCTATCGGCCACCCGCTCGACAAATTGCGCCCCCGCCAGCATCGGTCCCATCGTGTGAGAACTGGACGGCCCTACGCCGATCTTGAACAGCTCGAATGTGCTACAGACCATCTCGCATCCTGACCTTTAAGACACCAGCGTTTCGGCGATCCACTGGTCGACGCGCTGTTCCAATATGCCGAGCGGCAGAGCGCCACCGCCAAGGATGACATCGTGAAAAGCCCTGATATCGAACTGGTCACCCAGTTTCTCCTGAGCCCGGGCACGCAGTTCGAGGATCTTGATCATGCCGATCTTGTAGCTGGTCGCCTGGCCCGGATTGACCAGATAGCGGCGGACTTCAGAACGCACCGCCGCTTCGGGAATCGAACTGTTTTCAAGGAAATAGGCCACCGCCTGCTCCTCGCTCCAGCCCTTGCTGTGCAGACCGGTATCGACCACCAGCCGGATCGCCCGCCAGATCTCGCTGGTGAGCCGTCCGAATTCGGAATAGGGATCCTGATAGCCGCCCATTTCCTTGGCGAGCTTCTCCGAATAGAGACCCCAGCCTTCGCTATAGGCGGTATAACCCGCCTGGGTGCGGAACACCGGAATGCCGGTGAGTTCCTGAGCGATTGAAATCTGCATATGATGCCCGGGCAGGCCTTCGTGATAGGCAATCACCTCAAGCGTCGGGATCGGCATCGCCCGCATGTCGGAAAGATGGGCATAATAGATGCCCGGCCGCGATCCGTCCGGCGTGCCGCTGCGATAATGCTGGGCCGCGCCGTCCCGCTCGCGGAAGGATTCGACCCGGCGCACCTCGAGATCGGCCTTGGGCAATATGCCGAAATAATCCGGCAGTTTTTCCTTCAGCGCCTCGATATGCCCCTTGGCCGCCGCAATATATTGGTCCGCTCCGGCATCGTCGTCGGAGAAATAAAAGCGGTCGTCCTCACGGATGAACTTGAAGAAAGCCTTCAGATCGCCGTCAAATTCCACCTGATCCTTGACCGCTTCCATGTCGGCCCGCAACCGGGCCACTTCGCTGAGACCCAGATTGTGAATCTCGTCGGCGGTCAATTGCGTCGTTGTCTGGTTGGCAAGGCGGTAATCGTAGAAAGCCGTTCCGTTCGCCAGAGTGCCCGCGCCTTTTGGCGCCGCGTCGGTGTTGGGCAGGTCGGCTTCATACCAGGCGATGATCCGCTGATAGGCTGGTGCAAACGTGCCGGTCAGGGCCGCCCGCGCTTCGCCGCGCAGCACATCCGCGCGCGCTGCGTTGATGATCTCCTCGTCGACCAGCCCCTGCAACTTCTCTTCGGTCGCAGTCCAGATTGCCGAAGGCTCTCCATCGTCGAAGGGCGCGCCGCTGATGATCTTGCGCGACTGGTCGATCACGCCTTCATAGGCGAAACGTGGCGGCCGGGTTCCGGCTGCGGCATTGGTTTTTGCGCGCGCCAGAAGCTGATCGAGCGCAGTAGCAACCCCCGACAGCCGCTGGATAAACCCGAGCATATCCGCTTCGGATTCGACCTTGTGGGTGTTGATCAGAAATGTCGGGAAAAATGACTGCAGCCCATTATGCTGGTGCAGCGCATAGCGGTTCGTCCGGAACGCCAGACCGGCTTCGGCCTGTTCGAGATTATAGACCCAGATATCATAAGAGATTTTGGCGTCCTGCGAGAGCTTCTCATAGTCAAAGCGGCTTTTCATTTCCGCAACCGCAGCGCGTCGCCACGCCAGTTCGCGATCCGCGCCGGCGTCGCTGAAATCGTCGATCAGACCATAGCTGGTCTTGCGCCCGATGAACGTCTGTTCGATCGGGCTGAACGCGAGTTCTTCTTCATATTTCTCGTCGAACCACCGGTTGATGCGATCGGTCTCGCTCGCCGCTTCGGTTGCCGCTTGCTCTGTTGCCAGTGCCGCGGCTGGCACCATCGGGAGAGCGGCCAGTCCGCTCAATAAAGCCGTGCTCAAAAGAAAAGACCGGATCCGCATGTTCATTCATCCTCTCGTCATATTATTCAATGGAACTTCCATTGCACATGTAACGGAATTTGGAAACGCATCTGGCGTTGATAAAAAAAGGGCCGGAAGTTTCCTTCCAGCCCCTCTTGTTTGGTTCAGCCTTAGCTGGGTGGTTGGGTTTAGAAGCCCATTCCGCCCATGCCGCCGCCCATGCCGCCCATGTCGGGCATGCCGCCGCCGCCAGCTTTGTCGTCTGATGGCGTTTCTGCCACAGCCGCTTCGGTGGTGATCAGCAGACCGGCAACCGAGGAAGCATCCTGCAGTGCAGCACGGACAACCTTGGTAGGATCGATGACGCCGGCTTTAACAAGGTCTTCATAAACATCGGTCGATGCGTTGAAGCCGAATTCCTTGCTCTTCTGGTCCAGCATCTTGCCGGCTACAACCGCGCCGTCAAAGCCCGCATTTTCAGCGATCTGGCGAACCGGAGCCTGCAGCGCACGACGAACGATGTCGATGCCGCGGGTCTGGTCGTCGTTGATGCCTTCAAGACCTTTGAGAGCCGAAGTAGCATAGAGAAGTGCAGCACCGCCGCCCGGGACAATGCCTTCTTCAACGGCAGCACGGGTTGCGTGCAGCGCGTCGTCGACACGGTCTTTCTTCTCTTTCACTTCAACTTCGGTAGCACCACCGACCTTGATCACGGCAACACCGCCAGCGAGTTTCGCCAGACGTTCCTGCAGCTTCTCTTTGTCATAGTCAGATGTGGTGTTTTCGATCTGGTTACGGATCGCTTCAACGCGTGCCTTGATGTCGGTTTTCTTGCCGGCACCGTCGACGATCGTGGTGTTATCCTTGTCGATCGTGACATTCTTGGCTTCACCGAGCATGTTCAGCGTAACGCTTTCCAGCTTGATGCCGAGATCTTCGGAGATCATTTCGCCCTTGGTCAGGATCGCGATATCTTCGAGCATCGCTTTGCGACGATCGCCGAAACCAGGTGCCTTGACCGCTGCGATCTTCAGGCCGCCGCGCAGCTTATTGACCACGAGGGTCGCGAGCGCTTCGCCTTCAATATCTTCGGCAATGATCAGAAGCGGGCGTCCAGCCTGAACAACAGCTTCCAGAATCGGGAGCAGTGGCTGCAGGTTGGTCAGCTTCTTTTCGTGGATCAGGATGTAGGGATTTTCGAGGTCCGCAATCATCTTGTCCGGGTTGGTGATGAAATAGGGCGACAGGTAACCGCGGTCGAACTGCATGCCTTCGACAACGTCGAGTTCAAAGTCGAGACCCTTGGCTTCTTCAACCGTGATCACGCCTTCTTTGCCGACTTTTTCCATGGCTTCAGCGATTTTCTCGCCAACTTCACGGTCGCCATTGGCGGAGATGATGCCAACCTGAGCGATTTCCTGCGTACCCTTGACGTCTTTCGAACGCTTCTTGATGTCCGCAACAACAGCTTCAACCGCCTGGTCGATACCGCGCTTCAGATCCATCGGATTCATGCCGGCAGAAACGGATTTCATGCCTTCCTTGACGATAGCCTGAGCGAGAACGGTAGCAGTGGTGGTGCCGTCGCCGGCAACATCGTTGGTTTTCGATGCGACTTCACGAAGCATCTGTGCGCCCATATTCTCGAACTTGTCTTTCAGTTCAATTTCCTTGGCAACCGAAACACCGTCCTTGGTGATGCGCGGTGCGCCAAAGCTCTTGTCGAGCACAACATTACGGCCTTTGGGACCGAGGGTTACCTTAACGGCGTCAGCCAGCGTGTTCACACCCTTGAGGATGCGTTCGCGGGCATCGCGACCAAATTTTACGTCTTTAGCAGCCATGATATTTTCCTCTGCTTAGTTGATTGAAATTATGATGGGGGAAGCAATTACTTCTCGATAATACCGAGAATATCGCTTTCCTTCATGATGATCAGCTCTTCGCCGTCAACGGTGACTTCGGTGCCGGACCATTTGCCGAACAGGATCTTGTCGCCTTTTTTGACGTCAAGCGCTGTGGTCTTGCCATTGTCGTCTTTCAGGCCATTGCCGACAGCGACAACCTTGCCTTCTGATGGCTTTTCCTGTGCGCTATCCGGAATGATGATGCCGCCCGCAGTTTTGGTATCCGCTTCTACGCGGCGCACCAGTACACGGTCATGTAATGGACGAAATTTCATAGATTTCCCTTTCTTGCCCAATCCAAATCTCTTCATGCCAGCGGTTCGCCGCCGACCGGAAGAGCAGAATATATGTGAATTAGCACTCTATGCTTCCGAGTGCTAACAGGCCCCATGTAGTCCTTATTCATCCACCGTCAAGGGAAAGGACAGAAATTATTTTGGTTAATTTTTGTTGGATTTCCAAGGCATTCCGATTCTTTTTTCTGCAATACGCAATGCTACGGAAGCGCTGTGTAACCGGATCGCCAGCGCCGCCGAATATCATCACGAGCCCGCATTGGCAGGCTCGCACCTGTTCCCCCATATACAAGAGAGGAAAATTTCATGTCTGTTCTAATGAAAACCACCGCCGCCGCTGCATCACTGGCTGCCGCCGCGACACTGTCCCTTTCCGCCACCGCTGCTGAAGCCGCCGGGGCCAAGGAGAAATGCTATGGCGTCGCGCTTGCCGGCAAGAATGACTGCGCCGCCGGGCCGGGCACGAGCTGCGCCGGAACATCGACCGTGAATTATCAGGGCAATGCCTGGAACTATGTCGCCAAGGGCGCCTGCGTCAAAATGGGCGGCACGCTGACCGCGCACGAGGGCAATGCGAAACCGGTTCCTAAAAAGGGCTGAACGCGCTAGATTCCGTGGATGATTCCGATTTCTGATCCCGACGCTTCGCCAGCCACGCCTGTGCCATGTTCCCTCCCTCCATTGAGTGGCATAGGCCTTAAATCGGTGCATTACACCCATGTGCTCGACGATGACACGGCGGCGAAACGACCTTCCTGGGTTGAGGTTCATCCACAGAATTACTTCGGCGATGGCGGCCCGGCACACCGCTGGCTCACCGCCATCGCCGGGGTTTATCCCCTGAGCTTTCACAGCGTCGGCCTGTCCCTCGGCAGCGCGGACGGGCTCAACCGCGACGATCTGGAAAATATCGCCGCACTTTGTGACCGGTACCAGCCGGCGATGGTGTCCGACCATCTCAGCTGGAGCGGCAATGCCCATGACCGCTATCCCGATCTGCTCCCCATTCCCTACACGCAAGAAGCGCTGCATCATTTTGCCGGCGAGATCGGCAAGGTCCAGGACCGGCTGCAACGCGCCATCCTGATCGAGAATCCGTCCCGCTATCTCTCCTATCGCGACGACGAAATGGGCGAGACCGACTTCATCCACGCCTTGTGCAGGACATCGGGCTGCGGACTGCTGTTCGATATCAACAATGTCGAGGTCAGCGCCACCAATGTCGGACTAGACATGCAGGACTATATCGACGCGATCGACCCGGGAATCGTCGGCGAGATCCATCTGGCCGGCCATGCGAGGGAAGAACATGACAGCGGGCCGCTGCTGATCGACGATCATGGCTCGATTGTCAGCGATATCACCTGGAACCTCTACCGCCGCTTTGTCGAACGGGCCGGTCCCAAACCGACCCTGATCGAATGGGACAGCAATATTCCCGAATATGATGTGCTGATGGCCGAGGTCGCCAAGGCAGACGCTGTTCTGACCAATGCTTCGCTGGAAGAGTCCCGCCATGCCCTCGCTCGCTGACGGCCAGTCGCGCTTCATCGCCTGCCTTCAGAAGGGCCCCGGGCATTTTCCCGACGACCTGTTCGCGCAGGATGCGGAACGCGCGTTGCTTGGCCTGAAGGCGCATGCGAACAACATCTCGCACGCCCGTCTGGTGTCGCTGGAGGACAGTTTTCCGCGACTGCACGCCCATATGGGCCATGAAACCTTCCACGCCATTTCCCGCGATTATGTCGATCAGGGCCATGTCATGGCCTGCGACATCAATCACATTGCCGCCGATTTCCCGAATTTTCTGGTGACTCGCGAACAGGCAGGCACCGCAATCGATCTCGCCCGGATCGAATGGGCGTGGATCGAGAGCTATCGCGCCGCAGAGGCCACGCCGGTTGCGCTGACCGACATTGCCGCCCTGCCCGAAGACGCGCTGCTCGCTTTCCCGGTCGCCGCCCATCCGGCCATGCGACTGATAAAGATCACCGGGCCGATGTCGCCGGAACTCGGCGAACTGGTCGAGACGGACCCGAGCGCGCTGATGGTCGCCCGCCCGGAAGCGCTGGTTTCTCTCCACCCGCTCGATACAGTGGAACAGGCGATTGCCGAAAAAATTGCCGATAGCGGAACCATGGGTAACCTTTTGGCGCATGCGCTCGAACTGGGGGATGAAACAACGGCAATGCAGCATATTATCACGCTGATCCAGGCCGGGGCGATGACGCGCATTCAGGGGTAGAAGAACATGAACAAGAAGATGACAAAGAAACTGGTCGGCCTGATCGGCGGCACCATTCCCGAGGGCATCGCGCTTCTGGTTACCCGTATCGCCCTCGCCGGAATATTCTGGCGGTCGGCCCGTACCAAGGTTGAAGAAGGCAGCATCCTGACGATCAAGGACACGACATTCTACCAGTTTTCGGACGCCCCGTTCAACCAGGTGCCGATACTCAACGGCGACCTGGGTGCCTATGTGACCACCTATATGGAGCATTTGCTGCCGGTCCTGCTGGTTCTCGGGTTGGCAACGCGGCTTGGAGCACTCGGCATATTGGCGATGACCATGGTGATCCAGATATTCGTGTTCCCGGAAATGATCATCTGGTGGCAGACCCATATCCTCTGGGTCGCGATGGCGCTTGTCCTGATCGTGCGAGGCGGCGGCATATTCTCGCTGGACCGGCTGACCGGTCACAAACTGGGCTGATCCGGTGATCGCGAACGAGGAAACCTTTCGTCATCTGATGATCAGGGCACAGGGCGGCGACAAGCTTTGCTATGCCAGTCTGCTCACCGAATGCGAAAAATGGCTGCGCCGCTATTATGGTCGAAAGATCAACCCGTCGGCGATCGATGATCTGGTGCAGGAAACATTGATCTCGCTCCACCGCAAGCGCGCCAGCTACGATCCGACAAAAGCGTTCCTGCCCTGGCTGGCCGCCATCGGACGCTACCGCTGGATCGACAGTTTGCGCAAAATATACCGGCACGAACATGACCAGCTGTTTGAAGAAATGGTCGCCGATCCGCAGGACGAGGACATGACCGCCAGGGTCAGCCTGGCACGGTTGCTGGGGATGCTCCCCGAAAAACAGGCCGAAGTGATCAGTCTGGTCAAGATTGAGGGCCTCAGCATCAACGAGGCCTCGGCGATGACCGGGCAGTCGGAATCACTGGTCAAAGTGAATATCCATCGCGGTCTCAAAAAGCTCTCATCGATGGTTGAGACCGAATGAAAATAGAAGAGTTTAAATGATGTCAGACAAGATGATAGATAGCCTGGTCGATGACCTGACACCGGTCAAACCGTTGAAGGCCCGGAGCGGGCTGGCACTGACTCTGGTGATCGCTGCTGTTTTTGCGGTCGCCGTTGCAGTGTTCGGCGGGCTCCGTGGCGACATATTGATGGGCATACCGCACCCGATGTTCTTTCTGCGCGCCGGCGCCTTGCTTTTGCTTGGCGTGACCAGCAGCTATGCGGTCATCGCGATGAGCCAGCCCGCCGTCGGCAACAGCTTCAAGGGCTGGGTCTGGGCATTGCTGGCCGCCTTGCTCTTTCCGGCCACAGCCATCGTCATGGCGATGATGGCCGCGCCGGATAATATGGCGATACTGGTGCCGCGCTATGGCCTCGAATGTCTGGGCATCAGCATGCTGCTGGGGACCGGTATAGCCGCAACCCAGATCATGTGGCTCCGGCGCGGCGCGCCGGTCGCGCTTAATCGCGCCGGATGGCTGGTCGGCATGTCTTCTGGCGCTCTGGGCGCAGCCGCCTATAGCCTGCATTGCCCGTTCAACAGCATATTCTATGTCGGGCTGTGGTATTCGCTGGCGGTGGTCCTGTGCGCCGTGGTCGGCCGCCTGGTCGTTCCGCACCTTATCCGCTGGTAATCTCCCGATCCGATCCCATATAGGGCAGGTAATCCAGTCAACGCAGGGACATGAATATGCAATTTGCACGGGCAGCATGGAGATTTCTGGTCGCCATCAAGGACGGCATGGTCCTGATCGCCATGCTGCTGTTCTTCGGTCTGCTCTATTCCCTGTTGTCAGCGCAGCCGAACAGCGCGTCGATCCGCGACGGCGCCTTCTTGCTCGACCTGAACGGCGTGATTGTCGAAGAACCGGCCGCACCGACGTTCGAAGACCTACTCGCCAGCAATAGTGACAGTCCGCGCGAATATCGCCTGCGCGACGTCGTCCGCGCGATCGATGCAACGGTCGAGGATGACCGCGTCAAAGCCATCGTTCTTGACCTCAGCCGTTTCATCGGCGGGGGCCAGACCAGCCTGACCGATGTCGGCGAAGCGCTCGACCGGGCCAGGAAGGCAGGAAAGCCCGTCTATGCCTTTGCCAATTTCTTCGGCGATGACGGCTATCAGCTGGCGGCCCATGCCACCGAAATCTGGATGGACCCGATGGGCGGAATTATCTTCGCCGGCCCCGGCGGCAACCGCCTCTATTACAAGGGCCTGATCGATCAGCTCGGCGTGACCGCCAATATCTACCGCGTCGGCACCTACAAGAGCGCCGTCGAACCCTATATGCGCGCCGACCAGTCGCCGGAATCGCGGGAAGCATCCGAAGCGCTCTACGGCGTGCTGTGGGACAGCTGGCTTGCCGAAGTGAAAAAGGCGCGGCCCCAGGCTGTGATCCAGCCCTTTGCCGATGATCCTGCCGCTTTCATCACCGCAGCAGGTGGCGATATTGCTTCGGTCGCGATCAGGCAGAAACTGGTCGACAAGCTCGCCGACAAGACCGCTTTTGACCGGTTTGTTGCGGACAAGGTCGGCGTGGACGAGACCCCCGCACCCGACAGTTTCAAAAGCATCAACTATGACGACTATGTTGCCGCAAATCCGGTTGAGACCAAGGGTTCGCCCATCGGTGTGATCACAGTCGCCGGCGAAATCATCGGCGGCAAGAGCGGAACGGGCAAGGCCGCCAGCGGCCGCATCGCCGAACAGATTTACAAGGCGCTGGACGAAGACGAGATCAGGGCGCTGGTGGTCCGGGTCGATTCACCCGGTGGCTCAGCCTTTGCCAGCGAGGAAATCCGCCTGGCGCTGCTGCAAGCAAAGAAAAAGAAGCTGCCGATCGTCATTTCGATGGGCGATGTCGCGGCCAGCGGCGGCTACTGGATTGCCGCTGCCGGCGACCATATTTTCGCCGAGCCGGATACGATTACCGGGTCGATCGGTGTGTTCGCGGTTCTGCCCAGCTTTGAAAAAGCGCTCGCCAAATGGGGTGTCACCGCCGACGGCGTCCAGACCACCCCCTTGTCCGGCGAACCGGATTTTGTCGGCGGCTTCAGCGAGGATCTCAATCTGGTCCTGCAGTCGGGCGTGGAAAACAGCTATCGCGATTTCGTGACGCTGGTTTCCGAAGCACGCGGCAAGACGCCGGCCGAGGTCGACAGCATCGGACAGGGCCGCGTCTGGGACGGCGGCACCGCGCGGCAGCTCGGCCTGGTCGACGGCTTTGGCGGCATGACCGAGGCCCTTGCGGAAGCGGCCAAACGGGCGGGTCTCGAAAAGGGCGAATATCATGCGCAATATCTCGACCCGAAGGTCGGCCTCTCCTGGCTCCCCTTTGATGGCATTCCCTTTGTCCGGCAGGAAGGCGCTCCGGTAACCGGCGTCATCGGCTGGGCTGCCCAACGCCAGAAGGCGATTGTCGGCCAGGCAATGGCCGCCGCCCAGGGTCTGCTGGTGCGCGAAGATGTCCAGGCCCTGTGCCTCGAATGCGGCACCGGCGTGCACCGGAACAGCCAGGCATCTGCCAAATGGATAGATCGGCTGCTCGCTTATTCCTTCTCTTCGGCGCCGCGATAGGCGGGTAGCGACAGACCCTTGACGATTGCCAGGGCGCGCAACGCAAATCCGGCGGTAAAGGCGATCAGCGCGGCGACAAATCCCTGCACCCCGGTCTGCACCAGCAGGACGAATACCGAAGCAGCGAGCGCGCCGGCGGTCACATAAAGCTCCGGCCGGATAATGATCGACGGTTCTCCCGAGATCAGGTCACGGATCACCCCGCCGACGCTCGCGGTGATGATCCCCATGATCGCGGCGGGAACCGGGTCGATGCCCAGTTGCATCGCCTTGGCCGCACCGAAAACCGAATAAGCCGCCAGTCCGATCGCGTCGAACCAGTCGACCGCCGCGGGTCGCCAGAATTTGACCGGTGTCAGCCAGACCAGCAGGGCAATCCCCAGACACAGGATGGGTACGCGGGCGTCCTGGACCCAGAAGACTGGCGCACCGATCAACAAATCGCGGACCGTACCGCCGCCAACGCCTGTAACGAGCGCGAAAAAGCCGAAGGTAACCAAGGTCTGGCGGTTGCGCGCTGCGACCAGCGCACCGGAAATCGCGAATACCGCGATACCGAACAGGTCGAGCCATCCCAGCGCGCTATATAAAATGGTGGAATTCATGACGATATGCTCCGCTTGCGCCTGCGCCGGGTGAACAGCAGGACAAATCCGAGAATTGATCCCGTCAGGGCGAGCGCAGCCGATCCGATCAATATCGGGTGGCTGGTATCTTCGCGCGTCTGCAGGTCCATGATATGCAGGCCCCACATGAAATCGAACACCCGCCAGAATTTCGTCCGCACCGCAAGCAGCTCGCCGGTATCGGCATCGATATAGAAGCGCGCATCATCGTCGAACGCGACCTGCCAAGCGGGCCGCCCGCTGCGCTGGTCGCTCGGTGCGTTGCCGGCATCGAAGCGTGTCACCGAGCGGATTGCAGCGCTGTCCGCTCGCGCCGCCCGGGCGATGGCATCCGCCTCG
>TARA_R110000772_G_scaffold20946_4_pt1 | contig 41257 bp, 34 predicted proteins | sample TARA_R110000772 | Tara Oceans TARA_R110000772 (sample SAMEA4397948) | marine metagenome | biome: Polar Biome; feature: [SRF] surface water layer (ENVO:00010504); material: water (ENVO:00002006), including particulate matter (ENVO:01000060) such as... | depth 5 m | reverse complement strand
GAGTAGCTGAATCGGTTCTCGTCTATTAAGGACGCCGCGACCATGGTGTCTTTGATCTTGCCGTTGATGCTAAAACCCTCGCACCGCATCCAGCCTATGTCGTACTGGGCATTGTGGAAGACCTTGTCTGCCTTGGTGCTCATTATTCGCTGTACAACTTTTCTTACAAGGCGCTCGTCCATGTTGCCGCCGCCTCGGTGTTTTACGGGCAGGTAGCATTTGAAACCTTTTACGGCAAAGCAGAACCCAGTTATGTACCCGTCGCCTCTGGCCCAGCCCGGCCCTAACTCTTTCAGGTTGGGGTCGCAGGTCTCAACGTCCACGCCTATTTCTTTGGTGTCGTCGGAGAACAGTTCCTCTGGCAGGGGGAACTCGGGCGGCACCCACTCAGACTGAGGCACGATTAGGGGGAACTGCATCATGTCACTGCTCATTGATCTCCCCCCTTAAAAGAGTTGTAAAGTATGGCCATGGGCTTAATAGGTTGAACAGCGACATACCTCTCAGAGACCGGTTTCCAAACTCTCTCCCGACCGACGGCCTTGGTAAAACCGCGGCAGTTCCTGCATAACCAGCCTTGTCTAGTCATCGAGTCAGTGTTGATCACTTCGGAGGTGTCAGCAGAGTGGCACGTGGCACACCTTTGTTCCAATTGGTTTTCCTTCACAGCGGGTAGCTCCTTGCGTAATCGTCCGGTTCAATTAGAAATAGGTTTTGTTTTGTGCGAGTTACTGCAACGTAGAACAACCGGTGCAGGTCATCGTCGTCATTCTCTAACGCGGCCATAGTAAGGTCCGTGACCAGTACAACATTGTCAGCCTCACCGCCTTTCGTCCCGTGGATCGTGGACAGTTTAATTCGAGGCACGTCATTCAGCTTCTCGCCCCTGCGCAGTACCGCGGAGACGTAGGCTCTGTCGGCATCGGGTATTCGATCGAGCGCATCCATCCAAGGGACTTCCTTCTCGGGCAGCAGGCCGTGGTCCGCGACAAGGGTATCCCACGTTACGAGGTCTTCGTTCTCACCCTTGAAGCAATCTCTCTTGCCACGCGCAATCTGCTTCACGGACATTTGTTTGTACAGGGCTTTTGCCCCGCCAACGGTAATAGGTTGGTCGTGCCTGACACGCTCCCACGCATTGATCGCAGTGGACAGTGACTTGCTTATGCTTCTCCAGCCGTTTCTCTCGAACAAGTAGCCGCTGCTCTTTAGCTGCTCTGCAATATTGTTGAGCATGTAGTGGGCCAGACCCATGACGAGCCACGACCCTTCGGACATGTCTATTTCGGTGGTGTCGAAGACGCGGGTGATTGTGCCAATCTCGTCCTTGGGCAGGTACTTCTTTGGGAACCGGTTGTGGATTTTCTTGGCTATGGTTTCTGCTAGGTGATGCACGGACTGCGGTATTCGGTAGGACTGCTCGAGTACTTCGCTGCCGCCGGGTAATGTAATGAAGTGGTCAACGTCGGCGCCGGCCCAGCGGTAGATGGCCTGATCATCATCACCCGCAACGTACATACGTTTGGCGCTTTTGTCCAAGGCGTGAGCGATGTCCCACTGCAGGGGACTTAGGTCTTGTGCTTCGTCCAAGAAGACAACCTCGAACTCAGGGCAGATGGTGTCAGACCTATCTACGAACAGGGATAGCATGTCGGTGTAGTCGTAGAGCGTGTGTTGTTTTTTGTACTCATCGTAGGAACGTGCCACGTAGTCCACTTCCATCCACGTGTTCCCGATGCGTGATAAATTGTACTGTTCTTGCAGGGAAACCTTCTTTAGCCGCGCTAAGTTTATAACGCTCAGTATAGGGTGGTCCGTGATCCCCGCATTGCCGCCATCCATTGAGGTAGGTTTTGGTATGTTCAGGTCATAGCCTATAAGCTCGGACAACTCTGTGAAGTGATCCGGCGCCATCAGGTCTTTCTCTTGCAGCCCCAGTAGGTGGAAGGTAAGGCTGTGCAGTGTTCTGAAGTAGAACAGGTCATCTCTGACGCTTAAACCAAAGCGCTCTGCTGCCCGCTCACTGGCCTCGCCCGCTGCTTTGCGAGTAAAGGCCAAGAAGGCGATGCTTTGTGCAGGTATACCGTTTTGCAGGTGCTGGTCTACCATGTCCAAGAGCTTTGTTGTTTTGCCTGTTCCCGGCGGGCCGAAGATTCTAAACATGGGCAACCTTCCTTCGGAAACGGGCCTTAGCCCTCTCAATGTTTTTTTGCCGTATCCCTCTCACAAAGTCCAGAGGGCACCACATGCTGTCCTGCCACTCTCTGCCACACAAAATGCAGGTGGAATCCCAACCATAGTAGGGTGTGAAGAAGCACAGCATCCGAGTTCTTTTTTCACAGTCAGGGCACGTTGTTGCGTGGGCACTCTTCTGTGTTGCTTGGGGGGCGTGGATGTGGACAGAATTAAGCATCAAAATGGCGCCTCTGCAAAACCCTGCGTTTTTGTGGCAAGACCTTCTTTGTCAAAAGTCTTGAATGATGGTATCTCCCAAATCCGTACAGCCTTACCTTTAACAAAGATAGACGTTGGCCGGCCTTTGATATCGCGCATTCTCTGTGCAATCTTGTGTGGCTTGTACTCGTTGAACTTGTTCTTGTTCAAGTACGCTTGGAAGTCTTTTAGGCGAAACATAGTAATGCCGGATTCTTCGTCCGTGTACGGACGCTTAAGAAGTATCTCCTCACGGCTCTCTGCCTGCTGCATCGCTGTGCAGAAGTCTTCCAGAAGGTCATAGAATTGTCCGGTAATACTCGAGTCCTGCGAGGCGTCGATAATGGCACCCTCTGTCTCAGTCATCTCTTTGAGTAAGCCGTTCATGGCATTTTCCCAAACGTCTCGTTTCACGGAGCGTGGGTATTCGTTCAACTGATCAACACAGGTTTTCTGGAACGCCGCTTGGTTCATCAAAGCTTCTGTGTCTAGCTCCACGGGAATTCCGTTAACGTCAACGAACCAGACAGGAGGTGTGCTGTTGTACTTGCGAAGGTTAGCTATTGCACTAGCGGAACCGTTCCCATCGCCAACACCGTACTTGCGTGTGCGGCAAACGCTCGAGTTACAGTGCGCATTAATAGGCGCGTCTTTGCACTTGTACGTGTAGTCTTTCTTCTGTAGCTGCTTGGCAACGATCGTTACCTCGGCCAAGGGGAGAGGAGGATCAAAGTATTTCTGGTTGTACCCCATCAGTTCCGTGTCCCACGTATCGGGAAACGCCTTACGCAGGTACACACCAACATTGAACAGGCCGTTGTTGCGTGAGCCTTCGCCAATCTTCTGCTGACACAGGGTCTGCAGGCAGGGAGGTCCGTCGCTGACAATCAGGTTGTCGTCGGGCTCTTCCAAAAGAAGCGCCTCTACCTGCTCATTTGTCTGAGCGTATTTGTCGTGCATTGCAAAGAATTCTTCGAGGGTCGCAGAGGTTCCGTCGTCTCGAATACCGTAGCGCATACCTTCTTCCGCATCGTAGTACGGGAGGTTAAGGAAGTTGCCTACGTCACCTCGGTCTAGGTACAGCTTTATCTGCTTGGGAAATATTTCACTTCCGCCATAGCCTAACACTGCTGCCATGTGGGTCAGCGCGTCCTGCATAAGCTTTGCAGTAATCCAATTATTGGTAAACAAAAAACAATGGGCTCCGCCGGACTTACTTCGGCAGACAACCAAAGGCATCTTCAGGCGCCTAATGTCTTTAACTAACTTTAAGTGGTCCAGTGGATAAGTATCTATGTCGATACAACCCCAGACGCAACTGTCGTCCTCGTTTATTGGGACTATTCCTATGGCCGCGCCCTTACCAGAAAGGTGCCCGGTCCATGTAGATTCTGTTCGTACTGTTTTTAATACCTGTGCGCGACCTTTTCTTTTACCTTCGGTCTGCGATTTATCAATTGTGTACGTGCCATAAGCGCACTGTAGTCCGTTAAAAATCGCAGCGAAGCGTGTCGCTGGTTGTTCCTTTTCCACAAACGCCTCCTAAAAAAGATAGGGGGACAGGTGTCCCCCCGGTTATTAAAAGGAAGGTTTTTAGAAAGGCGTGTCGTTGTCGAAACTCCCAGAACCCGCAGGCCCTCCTGCTTTGGGAGCATCCACATTTTCTTCTTCGTACTTCACAACTTCCTCGCCCTTCGATACTGACGCTGCGAACTCTTTGGCCCGCTGATACAAAGATGCGTCCGTGATCGGTCCTTCTAGGGCGATAGCCCAACCGTGCCAGCTACCTTTGCTGTTTTCTTCAGCAACGGTGTGGAGCTTATAAATGTGAGAGAAACGAGGGGGAACGAACGTGCCGTTCTTGCCCTGCATGGAGCGACTAGAAACCATGCTGTTCCACTTACGGCTCTTCTTAAGCTGGGTCGACTTCAGTGCTACTAGAGCACTCATGACACCACCATCGGGCATCAGCAACAGTACAAAGTGCTGGTGGGTTTCTTCGATGTACGTTCCATCTACTTGATTGCCCTCCGAGTCCACAAGGTACTCTCGGTTGTCTTTTGCGTCCCGCTCGGTCTTGGGACGTATATCGTCTGGCGCAAAGATTGCGATGGGTGCGCCTGTGCCTTCTCCGCGTGGAGCCCACTGGATAAAGCGACGTTGGTAGACACAAGGAACTACACGGATGCCTTCCGACCCCTTGAATACTTCCATAGTGGCTGTGTTCAGAATGTCGCCGGCTTTGGCGTTCTCAAGGTCGTCGAGAATGTCGTCCTGACGGCTAAGAGCCTTCAGAAAGGGTAGTGCTACATCATCAACGCCCATGCCTTCCGACCCAACACCTTGGTCCTCTTCGAACATGGAGGGATCGTACTCGGCTACTGGGTTTTCTTCCTTCTCTGCTACTTTTGTATTACTCATAATTATTTACTCGCTTGGAATTTAATGATGGCTCGCTGCCCAATGAAGGCACCGAAAGTTGTCATAGGGAAATCATCCCCGGCTTCGACACGTTCACGAACAAACGCCTTAAGTGTCTGAGGGTGAACGGATGTTTTCTGTAGTACAGGGACGCCTTCGCTCTGTGCCAGTTCCATGAACTTGACAGCCTCAGAGTCTTCGCCCTTCCCAAATTCACAGGCAACAGTGTTCTTTATGATATCTTCGAAACCGTGCTCCCTGAGCCAGCCAAAGGCCTCGGGTTGATTAGCTTCGCTGATGTGAGCCCCGTAGGTTTGTTGCAAGGTCACTTTCGTGCCATCGTCAAGCTCAAACTTCGGCAGGCCAATTTCTTGCAGTAGGGCGGGTAGGTCTTCATCGGTGAGTTTCAACAGTTTCTGCTTGGCTTCTTTTAGGTCAGCCTCGAACTGTTTCACTACGCGGGTCTGTCCAGCAACGGCCGTAGCCAGTTCTGCAACAGTTTTTAGGCCTTCTGTATTTATTTCATTGATTTTGGAGGCATCGGCCTGATCCTCTTCCATCTCTTCGAACAAGTTTTTCATGCGTTTTTCCTATCGTGAGTCTAATTTAAAGGGCGTTTTGAGCCCTTGCGAAACACATAGTAATCACATATCATGGCATATGCAAGTAAATACAGGGAAAAAGTTATGAAGGGCTTTAATTTTAAGATGAAGCCTTATGACCACCAGCTTAGAGAGTGGGAGCGGTCATGGGATAAGAAGTTCTGGGGCATCTTTCTGGAGATGGGGACAGGAAAAACAAAAGTCGCGCTGGATACTGCAGGCGCCCTGTACTTAACTGGAGAAATAGATACAGTTTTAATTATCGCTCCGAAAGGGGTTTATGACAACTGGATTCGAAAAGAAATCCCAGAGCACATGTCAGACGATGTCAATTATGACATATGTCGGTGGCAGTCCAGCTTCACCCAGAAATTCAAGAGGGAAATCAGTGAGTTAGCCCTGAACCCCGAGCCGCGAAGATTGCGCATCCTTGCGATGAACGTCGAAGCACTCAGCACAAAGAAAGGCGCGTCGACATCCTACGCCTTCTTGAAGAGAAACCCCAACAGCCTTGTCATCATTGACGAGTCCACAACGATCAAGAACCGAAAGGCCAAGCGAACAGACACTGCCATGGAGCTAGGCAAGATTGCCAAGTACCGGCGCGTCCTGACAGGCAGCCCTGTGACCAAAGACCCCATGGACCTGTTCAGCCAATGCCTGTTCCTGAGCAAAGAAATGCTCGGCTACGACAGTTATTACGCCTTTCAAGGGCGCTACGCTGTTGTTAAGCGACGGACCGCGGGCTACGGGGAGAAGCAGAGAAGCTACCAGCAGATCATAGGCTTCCGAAGGCTGGAAGAACTGACAGCGCGGCTCAAGAAATACTCCTCTCGAGTGCTGAAAAAAGACTGCCTCGACCTCCCTGACAAAGTCTTTGTCCGCCGAAACATCGAGCTCACCACCGAGCAGAAGAAGCTGTACAAAGAGATGCAGAACCTTGCCCTCGCCATGCTAGACAGTGGGGAGCTAACCACAACCAAGAGCGTCCTGACACAGATACAGCGCTTGCAGGAGATAGCTTGCGGCTACCTGACTGGTGACGACGGTGAGATACGCCACCTTGAGAACCATCGATTGCCCGAACTCATGTCCGTGCTGGAAGAAACCCAAGGCAAGGTCATTATCTGGAGCCCTCGCGTACCTGATCTCGAGAAGATCATCAAAGCCCTGTCAGATGAATACGGACCGGAGACCGTGGGCGGTTTTTACGGCGCCACCAAGGATGACGAGCGCAACAGGGTCAAGGAGGAGTTCCAGAAACCCGAGAGTCCGCTGAAGTATTTCGTGTCGAACCAAGCCACTGGGCGTTTTGGTAACACTTTGACCGAAGCGAAGACGGTTATCTACTTCAGCAACAACCACAACCTTGAGGATCGAATGCAGTCCGAGGACCGCGCTCACAGGATCGGGCAGACTGACAAGGTTACCTACATTGATTTTGTCTCACCGGGGACCATAGACGAGAAGATACTGCAGTCCCTTTTGAACAAAGAGAACATCGCCTCGCAGGTCATGGGGGAGAAGAAGCGGGACTGGTTTGACTAAACCAGCGAGCCAACCCCGCCACCGCTTAAGGTGTCAAACGGATAAAGCTGCTGCATCCGCTGCTGGGTAGTAGGCTGTCCGCCCTGTGGCAGAGAAGCAATACCTTGTGGCGCCGGTTGCTGTGGCGCAGGCCGCGGTGCTTGGGCCGCCGGCCGTGGAGCGGGAGGCGCAACACTTGCTTGCGGTGGTGGGACTACGGCTGGTGGAGTCTGAGCCTGACGGCGAGGATTAGGCCTTCCACCACTACCGAACACACCCCTTTCACGAGAAGCGCCGGCATTGGCCCGCTCAACCTCGCGCTGCTCTGGTGCGCTGTTACCGTAATAGTTATCCGAAAACTCTCTGTATTCCATGGCCGACGGAACGATGCCCGCGCCGTAAAGCCACGTGTACAGGTGCTTCAAGTCACTGCTCTTGATCTTGTCACCCGCCTTGTAGTCTTTACTGTGCCGCAGCACGGAGGCCATAAGTTCAGGGTCCTTGATCATGCTGGTCAAAAGCATCTTCGCGGAGAGTGCAGGCTTGTTGGTTAGTATCTGCCGGGCAAGGCGAGCACCCAAGGCACTAGCAATCAACGACCCACTGCCGCCGACTATGCCCGACTTGGACAAGAACCCATACAGGTTGGAGGTGATGCCTGCACCAACACCGCCTATCGCGGCGTTCATAACAGCCTCTCCTGCTTCGGCACCTAAGCCTTGCGGAGTTACAATACCGAGCTCGTTCGATCGTCCGGGGCGAATAGCTTTATCCAAGCTGCCCATCTCAGTCAGAAGTCTCTGAAAGGACATGGCGTGGGCTTGGTCGGTGAAGACGCCCTCTTGCTTCAAGATGTCGAACAGGCTTGTTTTAGAGCCTGCCAAAATAGGTTCGTTGAAGAAAAGACCTAACTTCTCAACACTGGTAGCCGCAGAGCCTGTAGCCTCATTAATTGAGCTAGTGCCACCGGCATAGTCATACCCTGCATTCAGAGCCGCAGTCAAAAGACCGTCAACAGCTTCGGGGTCGCCGTCTTGGACAACCGTCCTAGCCAGTTGCCTGAAGTTCTCCATGGGGTTAGCTATACTGGTCGTTCTAGATTCAGGAGTGCCTATTAATTCCCTAACCGCTTTAGCTGGGTTTTCATAAATTCCTTCCAGCACTTCGCTCATGGCCCGCATCTCACGGAACTCTTGGTTCACGGTGCTGTTGGGGTTCATTAGGCTCTGGTAAGCAACATTGGCGTTCTCAACATCCTGTAAATCTTCCAGCACTTCAGGAAAGTATTTTTCCATCATGGTGCGGTTGGTGTCGTTGTTCATGAACTCAACAAACTTCTGCGTAGGCTCAATAACAGTCTCAGGCCGTGTTCCTTCCAAGCCTTCAGTGCCCATGTCTACAGCAGGTAGTACCGAGCCTGTTTCAGGGTCAGTTCTGTACACCGTTTTGAAAAACCCGTTCTCAGGTGTGCTTAAAAAACCACGCAGCATTCTTTCTTGCGGGTCTCGGATGGACACAGGTTCAGCTAAGTCTTGACCGGGCAGGCGCATGTCATTTGTATCGAACAGGAAGTTTGCAGCCTGATCCATGGCCTCCATCTTCATCACAGCCGAGTTGCCAAACTGGTTGAACAGTATGTTGGCTGTCATCTCAGGGCCAATGCCGGGAAGGTCCTCACCCAAAAGCCCTCTAGAGAAGATGGCGTTGGACTGCTTCTTGAACTGCGTGTAGTTGTCAAAACGCGCTTTTACTCGAGCGCCTAGCGCATCGCTAGACGCACTTACTGCATCCAAAGTTTCAAGAGCGCCTTTCTCAAGGTCGTTTAGAACCTCCAGAAGGCCATTGTTACCCGAGCGCATCGCGTTAGCTTTCGCTTGGTCAAGAGCGCCTAGGTAGTTCACTATCTCTTTCGTAGTTACAGGCTCAGGGGGCCCGCTCTCTGCGAGTTTCGCCGCTGCATCTAGCTCGGCTTGGTTTCTTCCCGTAAAGGTAATACGGTCCTTGTCCCTTGCACCACCCGAAAATCCATCTTGGATTTCCTCGGGCCAACCGCCTTCGGGCACTTCTCTGAGCGCAGATTCAGGGGGATCAGTGAAGTCCTTGAAATCTTTTATGACAGCGTCGAGGTTCCAAAGGTCTTTGCCACTGGACACGCGAGGCGCCTTTCCGCGAATGCTCATCTTCTGTTGGATATTGTTCCACGAGGCAAGCAGGCCGTTTTCAATTGCTGGAGTAGGGACATCCACGTCCTGCGGAATAGCCTCACGCAGAACACGAGACTGCGCATTCACGTCACCAAGTATTCCACCAGAACCGTCTTCGCCAAAAAATATTTTATGCAACGCACGGCCGCTGTCCAAGGTCTCCCCTGTCTCAAAGGCAATGCGCTCGGCTTCTTGGTACTGCTCAAAGCCCATAGTAAACTTGTTAGTTAGCTCGGCTTCATACTTATCTCTGCGCATGTCTGCAAAGATTCCCAGCGCTTCAGGGGTGTCTGTCTCTAGCAACGACTCCATTAGCATGTCGTACTGGTTATACGCTTCCGTGTGTCGGCGTTGGATAACAGGGTCCAGTATAGACTCAGCATCTCGGCCTTGTTCCGCGAGCCGTCGAGGATAACCCGTAGATTCCAGAGCGTACAAAACAGGAATGCCACTTTGTATACCGGCCGTTCTGTCAGAGAACTTTATGCCTGCCTGTTGCAGTAAATCCAAGTACTCTTGCTGCGCAGGACCCAAGGTGTCGAGCAGCGCTTTTTTGGCGGCGGTCGGTGGACCTTCAAAGTCGGGGTTTGCAGACAGGAGAGCTATCGCTTGGTCAACATCAACGCCCTGCTCTTCGAATATGTCTATCAGGCGGGCGCCAGCGTTCAGCATGCGACGTTCTGGGGACATGTCCTCCAGAAGGTTTCGTATTCTAGGTAAGTAGTTATTGACCGTGTAGCGTGTCAAGAAGCTAACCGGATCGGTGACTGTGACAAGGCCTTCCGCAGCAAGGTCCATGGCAGCATTACCCATGCCCCTGTCGCCCGGAGCAATAGTCTCTGTTGCAGCACCCGCGCCCGAGGCCCAAGCTATCTGCCGGCTTTCCGCGAGTAGGCCTGTAATAGGGTTTTGCCGTTGCGCTGTAAAGCCAGACTCTACTGCGCGTTCGCCTTGCTGGAGTAGGTTGCCCGTCCTAGCGGCACCTTGTGTCGAGACAAAAGGAAGCTTCTGTAGGTTTTTTGCAACAAACTCACTGCCAAGATTGATAGACCCTTTGGCCATCCAAGGCAGACCCATAAAAGGCACGGAGCCGCCAAATATTTCACCTGCAGGACCCGCGCCAGAGGGGTTCGCAATAGGGATGTCCATCTCAGGCAGGAAAGCACTTCGGATCATGTCCGACGCGATCGCACCGCCAAGTCCGCCGACTATGATTCCGGGCCAGCCGTAAGGCGCACCCGCTTTAGCACCCATGAGCATGCCTGTACCAGAAACACCGCCCTTAAAAGCAGCTTCGGCACCCTCTTGTAGTTGACTGATATCTCGGACATTAGCAAAAGTGGTAAGCACATCTACATCGCTAAACCCTCTCTCTTTGAGTTGGTCATACATGTCAGAAGGGAGGCTTTGCCAGTTACCTGTGGGGTCCTGATACTTGTACGTGTTGGCGGCGTAACGTGCCATGTCGCCTTGTATAGCAGAGCGTTGAGTATCCCTAGGGTAAGAACCAATGATGCCCTTAGTATCCATTTCAACACGGTTTTCAGGCTGAATGAAGTTCTCAGAAAAGACGGAGGGCTCTTCTGTTTTAGTTTGCTCCCACGCCTCAAAAGTAGCGTCGGAAAACTCTTCCTCAACTAACGGGGTCGCTACTGGGATTTCTTCTGCCATTGCTTTTTACCTTACGGGTGCAGGAGAGTTTGAGTTCTGGCTCATGATGTCTTGGATAGTTGCTTCGTCTATGCCTGTAGACGCTTCTCCTTGAAGCTGCTCTATCATGACATCAACCGCTTCCAGATTGGCCCGAGAGAGTTCTATTCCTCTACGAGAGGCTTCGGCCTCTGTTCTGCTTAAGCCGCCGGGAGTCTGTAAACGACGCTCCGCCGCAGAAATCTCATCAGCCATTTGGGCTTTCAAGCTGGTGTATGCGCCGATAGCATCTGTTTTACTCGTACCAATAGAGTTAGGTGTAGGAATCATTCCTCGATAAATCTTCAGGGTCTCTTCCGCCGTTCTTCCCGGAACCGCCTGCGCCAAGCCCTGTACAATGCTTTCGTGCCATTGCCCAAGCCCTCGCTCAATAGATGCCTCTTCCTCAGAACCTGCGCCTGCTCCAACAAAGGTTATGGCCGGAAGAAGCACGTTCATGAACCTGTCTATTGATGCTATCGTCCCAAACAGTTCATAGTCACCCGCGTTGTCAAATATCTTCGCAACCTCTGACCGGGTTATGGGTTCGCCGGGGGTCTTACCATCCGGTTTAAAATCAACTCTGTCTTCCAAGTACTTAGGGACCGTGATATCGATACCGTTGTTGGCCGCCTTAATGATTGCCTGATCCCACTGTGGGCTCAGGTGCGGAGTCCTTGACGAGGTCACACGTTGGCCATCGGCCCCTACAGTGGTGTCGGTGACTTCCGCTGTAGCCTTCTCAATCAAAGAGTTCAGTGTACTAAGCTCCGCGATGCTAAAGGGCTCCGGCGCGTCCATGTTAAGTTCTGACAAATAGCCTATGAAAGACGGTGAGTTTAGTTGTTGGCCCGCCTCTGACGCCGTCAAAGCTCTGTTGAGAGTCATCGCACCGGGAGAAGCAATCGCCGTCTCGTAAGCTGATCTGTCAGTGGGGTTTCGAAGGTTGAACAGCCGTACCGTGCCATCATTTAACTGAACCGATTCGAACTTAGGTGTGCCATCACCCAAGGCGTCTTTTGGAGTATTAGGGTCCATAACACCCATCTTCTGGATAGAAGTTCTCGCTACGCCGCTGCTTGCCGCATAGGCATTAGCCTGCTCAAGTCCTTCTGGAGTGTCAGGAAAAGCCGGACCAATCTGGATATTGTCAGGACCCACCACCATGATCCCGCCATCGACCTTGCTAGAAGACTGGTCGTACTCGCCAACCTCATTGAGGGTGTAGCCGGGATTAGACTTGTATAAGCTGAATTTAGCTTGATCGTTGGGGTCGTTGTAGTTGCCAGAGAAGACCACCGTCCCTGCTTCGTCCCTAACTTCAAATAGCGCGGGAGCACGGGTGCTGCCTTTCAAAGACGCTTCATAAGCTGCTTGGCGCTCACTAGCAAGTCTGCCAGAAGCACTTTGGGCCGCGGCCTGTCGAGCTCGACCCTGCGCACCTGTTTCCATCTCACGGCGATTTGCCGCGTAGGCCGTCGGCAGCGTACCGAAGGCATTGGCCAGTCGAGAAGCTGTGTTGCCTGTGACTTTGCCGCCCGTGTCAGGGTTTGTGCCTGACGCCATGGCCAGACCCCTACGTGCTACATCGAACCATAGATCACGGTTACCGGCCTTTTTTTCGTCCTCAGTAGGCGCGAGGATGTCCATGTAGGCTTGGTAATCCTCGTCATAGTACTTTTTTAGATTGGCGGCACCGCCTGCGCGGCTAGGCGCGGCATACGGACTTTGTTGTGGGGCACGAGGAGGCGGAGCACCTCTTTGGAACCCTGCACCACCTTGCATAGGTTGGCCTTGCCCTGCCAGAAGAGCGTCTGTGTTGATGGGACCTCCGCCGGCATAGCCTCGAACCTGACCGCCACGAGAAAACTCTTGGACAGGGGCCGGAGGCATAAGCTCGCCAATACCGCCCGGAGCAGGCATTTCGCCCGCCGCTTCAGGCATCAAACCTTCAATCCCGCCACCGCCTTCACCCAGCATAAGAGCCGGCTGAACCATGGTCAAAACCATAGGGGGCGTGGCCTGCGCATCGTCTGGCCCAACAATCTGAGCAAGCTCGGCATAACGCGCCTGTAAAGGCATCTGGTTACCGCGCATCGCATTAATGGCTTCTTCAGGGTTCGTGGCCTGAGCCAGCCCCTGCCTAGTCATGCCCTGCAGGTCGCTAGTCAAAGCAGCAATACCCGCTTCAGGGTTCTGCATAGGCGGTCCGCCCTGTGGCGCTGCTTCAGGGGACCTAAACATGGGTCGGTTCATCATCTCGCTTTGCATAAAAATCCCCTAAGATACGCCCTTTAAGGCGCCTAACGCTGCAATCCCGTAAGCCATTCCCTGTGCCGCGGCACTCGGACCGCCGCCACCGTACTGGTTCTGGATGGTCTCGTTGGACGAAGGCACTTTGCTTAGTGTGTTGCCCAAGTAGTTGTACATATCGAAAGGCAGTTGTTGCCTTTCCGTATTCGTCTGTCGAACAGCGTCCAAAACAGTCTGCTGCTGCATCTGATCCTGACCACCCAGCCCACCCAGTGTGCCTACGTCTTGGCGCATCTGGCCGGCGGCTTGAATACCCAACTGGGCCTCGTTCATACCCAACGCGCCAATGCCTTGAGCAAGGTTGCCCGCGGTGTTCGCACCTTGGTTGTACACGCTGGATCGAGCCTGACCAAGCTGTGCCAAACCTTGGCCTTGGTTGAGGGCACGTCGTTGCTGGTTCTCGAAAGCTGTTCCAGCGCCAGTTAAGGCCTCGGAATATCCAGAGCGTCGTATCTTGGACAGCGTATCGCCCTCTGCTTCGTTCAGGTTACGGTTGGCTTCAGAAGCGGCCACTGCGGCCCTGCTGCCACCAAAAGCACCACTGCCTATGGCCTTAGCGTTCTGGTTAAGTGTTTCTTTGTTGCGCATGCGATCGAAGTCGCGCTGCACAGAGCTAACCACGCCCGCCTCGTAGGGGTTGTAGAATTCGCCTATGTTCGAGTTGGGGTCGTTGTAGTCACCCGGCTGGAATTTATCACCACCACCCTGCATCGCAGTAGAGGCCAAGTTTAAATCGGTGTTAGGGTCAATCCTGTTGGGGTCTTGCATGTACTGGTCATACTGGGAAAGCATTCCCTGACCTTGCTGCACGGCTCCCAGACCGCCTTGAATGTAAGGCATAAAAGCGCCAGCATTCTCCGAAGCAATCGATCTAGCTTGGTTCTGGAACGGAGTCTGCCCGGCTACCTGATACTCAGGTCGGTAATTAGGGCCAATAGGCTGTCCGTCCGGGCCAAGGGACTGGACCAGATCATACAGAGGCTCGCCCGTAGTTGGGTCGACCCCACCAGTAGGTTGACGCTCATAGCCAAGCTGCTGGTTTACTAAATCGTAGGTAGACTCAAACAGGCCCGTTCGATAGGCCTCAGTATACGGGTCTTCTCGAGTGTAGCTGCTGGTGGAGGAGGTTAGTTCGCCGGCCATGATTAAGCTCTCCGCTCAAAGTCGTGCATTATATTGTACATGGTTTGCATGCCTTTCTGTCTGTCGCCACCGCCGGCACCTGCAACTGCTGCGTTGGTCATAACGAACTCGCCATCGGACAAGTACGCTGGAATGTCGTCGGAGGTTCCCGTGCCGGGGCCATTGACGTGCCCACCTTGAGCCCTTCCTGAGACTCTTGGTACGCCGGGCCGGTACATGCCCGGACGGTTGAATACGTTCTGCTTGCCCTGCGAGTAAGGCCTGTTGGGGGCTACGTCTAGCTCCTCGGGGTCAAAAGCACCACCCATGTAGGCACCAAGAAGACCAACACCTACCATCGGGCCGTACTTTCGAAAGGCATCTGGCTCGCCTTCACTGTCGGGCAAAAAGGCTTGCTTGGCACTTTCCCAGCGGCTGTAGTCAGGGTCTCCGCCTACCACATCACCCATGGATTCAAAGAAACCACGGCTATCGGGCTTAGGTGCTGGGGGTTCAACCACTTCGGTGGATTTGTTTACAATGGACCCTATCCCTGAGTACGTGGGGTCCATGACTTCCCCCGTAAAAACATCGGAACGCTTGGATAGAGGGTTGGTGCCGGAAGCGTCACCCGGTTTACGGAGAGGGTTTGGATTACCTGCCGTAGAGGCGTTTTGCGTCACTGTTTGAGGGTTTGTGTTGTTTGCTGGAATCTGAACAGGGGTATTACCTGTCGGAGGCGGTCTGTTACGAAAGGCCCCGTAAGCAGCGTCGGCCGCGGTCAAAATAGCCTGATCCTTGAAGTTATCCTTGAAGGAATCGCCATTTACAAGCGTGGTTATGCCAGCACGGACCGTGGTATCAATAACCTCGTCCATGACATTGTCGCCAAGCCAGCTAAATACGCCACTTATAAAGTTACCCATGCCCTAAACCCTCTCGTATCGGACGATTGTACCAGCATTCTGTGCCAGCGTGTATTCAGTCATTATTACTGATCTTCTCTAGTGTTTAGGGTAGCTATCGTCCATGTGGACGTACCCGTTACCGCTGTTGCCGCAACTGTCAGGGTTTCCCCCGGCTGTAGAGTCGTTGTGTCCTCAAGCGCAGCCAGAATAGTACCCGTTTGCCCCACTGGAATAACCTGAACTATTTGTATGTTGTCCGTAATGGTGCAGGTGGTAGCCCCTGTGTCCGTATAGATACACGAAGAAGAAGACCATTTTGTCCAGTTGGCGGGGCCTACAAGAGTCGCGTTTTTTAGTAGGTAAAATATAACGGGGGTCGCGTCATCGTGTGCGCCACCAAAGCTCAATATATTGACTATTGCCTGATTAGCCCTTTCAGTTACGCCCGTATGACCAAAAATAGAATCATTGCGAATAGAGAATAGAGTGTAGTAGTTAGTCGTAGTGACTGCTTGTGACGTATCAGAGAAGCTAGACCGTGGACCGGTTAATCGTATATCGCCCTCAACAAACCCAGCAATTGAGCCTATCGACACAGACACATCGGTAGTTGATCCTGCCGAGGACGCAGCCGCCGTAAAAGGAAAGGACGGTTGTGTCATGTGTGGAGTTATTCTTGTATTCGGGTTATCAACCGTATGGACAGTGACCCAGCTCGCATTGTTTCCAGCCACGTTGGGAATCATAACCTTAAAAGTAACAGGGCCAAATCCTAGCCACGCAATGCCTATTTGAAAGACATTACCTTTTGTCTGATCTAGGGTAAATCCAGACAACCCCGTTCCGTCACATACATCGCCATTCCAGCTTGACTGAGCTATCCACGTGTCGGTTGACGCTACGCCTGCTAGGGTTTCTGCGAATGTTCCAGCCGTACCTAAAGCCGTACCTAAAGTGAGCGAAAAAGTCCCCGCCTTATCTCCTGCGGCTCCCGCCAAAAAGATAACCGTGGCGCCCCTCGCCTCTACTGACCAGCCCGGAAAAGTTTTTTGGGCTATCTCATTGGCTGTAAGCGTAGGAGTGGCAAGAGCAGTCAGGGTTACTTCTGAGTCTAGGCCATTAAGCCTAAAGGTAACCGTTCCGCCGGTCGTGGTTTCATTCGTAACCGTAAAGGTTTGAATCTCTCTCACCGCGCCAGTAGAGTGAAGAATTCCAAAGGAAGTGCCATTATAACCGTAGTAATAACCCGCCTCACCAGAGCCGTAACCTGCCACCACAATTGAACTTGCCGCAGGCGCAGAGAAGAAACCCGCAAATCTCCCTACAATGCCCTGCCCTGCTCTGTACCTCAGTCTTTTTCTGGTCTGCAAAGAGCCAAACGAATACGCCGTAGCACCCGTAGAGCAGGTGAACATCTCGTTCCCCGCAGCAACCGAGCCTGTGTTCGACCCTATAGCAGGGCCAGCATCAAACCCCAGTCCTGTGGTAGCAACTATTTCTGTCGTGTTTATTCCGTAAACCGCGTCAATTTGGAATATAGGTGTCAGTTTTTCCGTGTGGATCGATCCAAATGGGAGTACAGGGTCATGCAGAGCTACCTCTAAGTGCCCCTCATTAGTTACAGGGACATTGACGTAACTACCGCCATCCGTAGACCCCACTAGAACAGAGCGAGTAATAATAGCCTCTGTCTCGTCTAATAGCGTTGCGTCTAGTTGATGGCCTAGAAGAATGTCTGCGTTGACAGAATACTGAACTTGAATCTCTAGGTTGGTAGCTTCAGTCGTCCCGTTCACATACTTAATGCGGAAATACTGCTCAACGATGTTCCACATGTGAGGTTCGGCAATGGACGTATTGGCGAAGTTCCTAGTAGGCCCGCCCCACGTTACATTGTCTCTGGATACTTCAATCGTCAGAACACCGTCAGTAGCGTTATCAGAAACAATGCTTATTCCCGCACGTCCGTACTTAGAGACATCTTCCCCAACACCCTGAAACGTAGCGCCAGCAGCGAGCGTAGCAGCAGCCCGACTATTAAAACTGTCAGTAGATATTGCGTTCTTTGGGGGTGCAAAATAACTCATACTATTATCCAGTTTGCGCCGTTGCTCATTATTTTAAGTGCATCGTATTGGGACAAGTCCCATGTCAGGGAGTCGTCTATGGTCTCGGTGCCGTCTGCGTCGGCTGTAATGATGCCCGTGCCACTGTTCTTGATCACGTATTCTTTTCCTGTAATGCCTACTGCCGTGGGCAGCGTTATAGTAAACGTGTTCGCCGTACACTCTACCAAGTAGTCGGCTGCAACAAAGGTGTAGTTCGCTGTCTTCGCCAAGTAAGGCTTGTTAGGCGGTGTTGGTGCCGAGTTCCACGGTGCGATGTGAACAATGCTGTCTATCTGAAACAAGGCACCAATCGCTAAATCCGTGTCATTTCCCGACTGTAAATTGGTCAGGGTTAAATCAGTGCCGCGCAACTCACCCGGATTAAGCAGCATCCCATAGAGCGTGTCTAATGACCTCTGCACCTCGTTCTGGTGCTCCTTCCTGTACTCCGACGGAGCCGAAGGCAGAAAGGGCTGAATACTGCGGCGATCAGCCATTACCTTTTACCGTCTTGTCTGATGTTCACCCGCGGGGAACCCAACCTCCACTTAGTTCCCGCATCGGCGGCGGTGACCTTCAAAGAAACGCTCCTGCCTCGAAGACGAACCTGAGTCTCTGTGGTGAAAAGCTCAACAGGTGAACTGGCTGACTGCACCACGGAAGAGTCATTCGACTGTAGGTACGCGCCGCCGGGGTAGTTCCTTGTCTGAAGCGTCATCGTAGCGGTAGGAGCATCACTGGTTGAACCGGAAAAAGATATGTCAGGGATGAGCCTGTCTATGAACATGAAATGATCACCATCCCCTATGTCAATCTGGCTGCTCTCTATCGAAGAGGAAATAGCCGAAACGGGGTTAGTGCTGCCGTCGTCCAGACCGCTTTCATGCACGTAAACATACCCATCAGTGCCCGTGGCCACCGGATTAGTGTCCACTCCTGCACTGGCCCAAGCCGTTCGAACCATTGTTCCAAGCGTCCAAATGCCCGTCTTGTAGTTAAAAATAACGTACTTGTTTACCTCGGAAGAACCTGTGCCGGGGTAGAACCACCACACTTCAGTGAATTCTTGATTAAGGGCTGCAAAAACCTTGCCCGCTTGTTCTTCGTTAAGGTCGTCGTAAACATACTTGTCAACAGTGGACTCGAGTTGAGTAGCCTGACCGGTGTAGACCTGAAACCCACCAACGCCCATCCAAAACACTGCGTCGTCCACGGCCACTGCCGCGTTGGCAGAAAGGATGGTGGTGTTCTCCGAGATGACGTTGATGCCAAAGGTGTAAGGAGGACCAATGAACTGCATCGCGCTCAAGGACTTGTCCGTAAAAACAAGTATCTGCCTGCGGGTTTCTACCGCCGTCACAAACAAGCTGCCAGAGGATATGCGCAAGTCCCCCACCGAGTTGTCAACGGTAGTCTGCCAGACAAGAATGTTCTCTTGGTTACACCACCTGATCAGGAGGGGGTCCTGTGTACCAATGTCGTCCTCTGGGTCACAGCCAAACACAATTACGTGCCTGTCGTTACTTACCAAAACCTGAGAGGCCACCGTTGGAGCATAAGCGTCCACGCCCGGAAGGTCAGAAATAGCTGTGGCCCTATCTGTGCCGTAAACATCAGCACTCTGGTCCCAGTAATAAATGCCGTCGTTGTAGGCGTTGAACACAAGGTCCTCGCCGTAGTTATCCTGATACCACAGCCTAAGACCGTAGAATCCTGTGGAGGTGGCCGCCGAACCAAAGCCTGCTCTGCCCCACGTTGAAGAGCCCCAACCCGTTCCGTAGATCGCGGTGTTTAAGCCGCCGTTTATCTGGTAAGCAGCAACAACCGACGCGCCACCGTCACCCGTGTCGGAGGCGTTGGCCAGAACAGGGACGGGGACAAGAGCCCCGTCGACGGTAATAGAAGCAATGGTAGTGCCCTCTTCCCGAGCCTCTACCGTGTAAATATTGGCGTCAGTAACCGTGTCTATTTCGTATTCTTGGTTGATAACATCCGCTGTGATCAATCCGCCTAGGGTAACGGCGCCGGAGAACGTCACAAAGTCGCCCTTGAGTGCGTTATGGGCCGTTTCAGTGACTGTCAGAGTGCTGCTTCCGGTGGTTGCGGCAAAAGTCGCGTCTCCTGCCGACGTGGTTAACCTAAGAGGGGTTATGTCATAGAAAAAGCCACCACGGTCCACGTAGAACTTCGAGTTGGTGCCCAGCCCTATTTGCCTAGTTCCTGCCAAGGTCTGCCAAGGAAACAGGGATCGGCCAGTACCCAGAAAGCTGTACGAAGCGTTGCGTTTGGTCCACCCACCGATGGTCTCTGGGTAGCCCTCAACGAACCGAACTTTGTCCGAAGCAAACCAGCCCCCTTCATTGCTGTAGGAGGTGATGTCTTTGTTGACACCCGGCTTGAACTGGAACTTTGTTATTGGCATTGTTGCTAATCTCTGTGCTTACGGAAAAATCCTATCCCAGAAGTGTTGTAGGCTTAATAGAATGACCGACCAAATACCCACAGAGAAAGCTACTATAGTGCTTATCATACCTTTCTGCTTAGTGAGGTAGTGGTCTATCTTATCTAGCTTGACGATGAGTGCCCCATGCTCTTCTTTCTGATTCGCCTGCATAGTCTTTAGCTCACCCTGTATATCTGTCACTGATTTTTTGATATAGGTCTGCTCAGTCTGAAGAATTGCCAGCTTAACGTCTGAAGACCGCCTTTCCATACCATCCTTATCTGACATTTCCTTAGCCCTTACTTCCGTAAATTAACTTTCCACGGCCCATTGTGCGCTGCCTCGTCTTCCATTGTCGCGCCGAGTATTGCTAGGCGATATACGTGGCCCATCTCATGCTCAGTTATTTCTTTCGTGCCGCGCTCACTCAGGTAGTCGGCTATTTCAATCTTGTACGTTCCATCACCGTTAGGAGTTGTTCGCCCGTAGACTGTGCTGAGTGATCGAGACTTCATGTCTGACCACGACTTCAAGACCACTTCACTGACATAAGCCTCGGCTGACTTCAACTCTTCGGCTGTGTAGGGCTGCGTGAATCGCTGGTTAGGAGTGACCCCGCCCATTGATACTTCACACGCCGTGAGGGTTAGTGCGATTGCTAGTCCTGCGATTACGTTCTTCATTTTATTTAACCCTTACTTCCGTAAATTAACTTGCCTCAGCTTCCTGTAGGGCAGCTTCGTCCATAGCTTCGATAACGCGCTCTCTGTAGTTCTCAAAGTTACCTAAGAATTTCTTGCCACCCATGTGGTTACACGTCATCGTAGGGTCTAGCCAAATCTTATGACCAGCATCGCGCAGCTTGTTGAACATCACTGTGTCTTCTGAGTGTAGTTCACCATCGACTACCTGCACATCGCAGACCATGCGGCACTCTCGGCCTTCGTTCATGTACGGCTCGGAGCTTTCCCACAGTGACTTAACTGCTTCTCTGGATAGCTTCACAAAGCCTGTGCCGAGTGAGGTAACTTCGATAAGGCCATTAGGCTCCATGTCTAGGTTCTCGGTCTTAACAACGTACATCTCAACATCGTCTGTCTTCTTGCGCGTAGTGCCACCTACAACGTCTTCCTCTCGGTTGACTAGATCAAGTATCCACTGCGGGTTCCACTCCATGTCGGAGTCGATGAAAATCATTGAGTCAAAATCTTCTTCAACAGCAATGCGGATAAGGTCGTTCCTAGCACGTTGCACAAGAGCATCGTTGGACATGAAGATAGGCACAACTTGCACCTCGTTCATCGCGGCCAGCATCACAGTGTTATGCAGGGAGTTCACGTACCAAACATCTAGCTTACCGTCATAGGCAGGTGTGGCTATTAGGATTTTCATTTTTTCTTCTCCAGTTTTTCTAGTCTTTTAGTTAGCTCGTTTACTGCATTGATTAGCGGCATTACAAACGCATCGTTACCAATCATCTGTCTGCCGTTCTCCTGCGCTCTCCAACCACCAAAGTTTTTAACCTTGGCTTTGTCGAGTGCTTTCTTAACATCTTGCGCCAGTAAGCTGTGGTACTTCTTCTTAGTATCCACTTTCGCTTTAGGGTCTACCTTCCACGCTTTAGGCCATTCTTTCGTAGGCTTCTTCGTGTACTCAACAGCCATAAGCGCGTTGATAAAAGACAACCCTAACGGAGACTCACCAATAACATTCTTCATGCGCTTATCAGATGAGTGAGTCCAAGTAGCGTTCTCGCCCCAGTCATTCACTATGCTGTCAGTGCTAGAACCGATAGTTGTAGTCTCAGTGCCACCGCCTGTTAGGTCGTGACCTATTACATATTCATTTGTTATGCCAGTGGCAGATGCGTCAAGAGCGTTACCTACATAAATATTATCGCTGCCCGTAGTGACAACGCCCCCCGCTGTCATTCCTATTCCAACATTTTCCGTACCAGAAGTTACAGCAGCTAGGGCTTGGTATCCAACCGCTACGTTGTCTGAGCCTGTAGTTTCACCAGTTAGTGCTGAGTATCCAACTGCTGTGTTTCTTATCCCAGTAGTGTTGGAATCCAAGCACAAATGACCCATAGCACAGTTCAAAGACCCTGTAGTATTTCCACCTAGCGCGGAGGTTCCAACTGCTGCGTTTGAAGTTCCCGTAGTAGTCGCAACCATAGCGCCAGAACCAACAGCCACATTATTACCACTAGAACTACCGTTCATCACCTTCAATGCTTCAAAACCGATTGCAACACAGTTATCGTCTGTTGCGCCTGCGGCTGTGGTCATTGCATCAGAACCGAGCGCAGTGTTGTTTATACCAGTGACATTTTCACCAAGCGCACCAGCACCAACAGCTACGTTATCAACGCCAGTGGTATTAGAATCGAGGGAGTAAGACCCAACTGCTACATTATTACCACCGATTGTGTTCGCGCCCAACGAGAAATTTCCAAATGCTACATTATTAACACCCGTTGTTGTAGCGACCATAGCCTGAGAACCAACAGCAGTGTTTCTACCACTGGCAGTCCCGTTCATCACCTTCAACGCTTCAAAGCCTATCGCTACGCAGTTGTCATCGGTTGCTCCTGCGGCTGCGCTAAGGGCCGATACGCCCATTGCAGTGTTGTTTATGCCCGTTACGTTAGCGTCAAGCGCAGCCGAACCAACAGCAGTGTTATTTACTCCGGTTGTGTTGTCCTCCAAGGCAGAAAGCCCAACAGCCGTGTTATTCGTTCCAGTTGTGTTCTGATACAGCGCTTGATTTCCAAGAGCGGTGTTGTTAGAACCTGTGGTGTTAAAGGTAAGCGCGGTCTGTCCAACAGCCACGTTCAGTGTGCCGGTGGTGTTGTCTGCCATTGCCCTTCTACCAACAGCAGTGTTCGATATTCCGGTTGTGTTCGACTCCAATGCCGAAAGTCCAACCGCCACATTAGATTGTCCAATGGTATTTGCTGCCAAAGCCTGATAACCGACAGCGGTGTTATAGCTGCCAGTAGTTGTAGCCACCATTGCACCAGAACCAACAGCAGTGTTCTGACCAACAGCAGTCCCGTTCATAACCTTCAGGGCTTCAAAACCTATTGCAACACAGTTGTCATCTGTTGCGCCTGCGGCTGTTAGGAGTGCCGTGTACCCCATAGCAACATTATTAATGCCAGTGATGTTTCCGCTTAGTGCACTAGAACCGACAGCAGTGTTGAAGCCGCCTGTGGTGTTCGCGTCAAGCGCTCCTGTTCCAACCGCTGTATTCTGAGTTCCAGTGGTGTTCGAATTTAATGCGTCAAGGCCTACTGCCGTATTACTAACTCCCACGGTGTTGCTTTGCATTGAGCCTTTGCCAACAGCAACATTCCCAACGCCCGTAGTGTTTGCAGCCATCGAAGATGAGCCAACGGCTGTGTTATTTAATCCAGTAGTGTTCGCGCCTAATGACCCATAGCCGACTGCTGTGTTGCTTAGACCGACAGTATTTGCACCAAGAGCTTGAGAGCCTATAGCTACGTTGTTAATACCAGTCGTATTAGCATCTAAAGACTGTAGCCCGATAGCTATATTCTCAGTGCCAATGGTATTAACAAGAAGTGCATTTTGGCCTATTGCAATGTTGCTGCTGCCAGTGGTGTTTCCGCTAAGAGAATTTGTACCAACAGAAACATTCTGTATACCTATTGTATTTGCATCTAAAGCACCAGAACCAACTGCCACGTTGTTAGCCCCAGTGGTGTTCAACACTAAAGCGTGTTTCCCTACAGCGGTGTTATTCGAGCCTGTAGTGTTGTCTCTTAGGGCCAGATACCCAACAGCTACGCTGTCAATTCCGGTTGTGGTTTTGGACATAGCACCAGAACCAATCGCAACATTGCTTCCGCTGGCAGTCCCGTTCATCACCTTCAACGCTTCAAAGCCTATTGCTACACAGTTGTCATCTGTTGCGCCTGCGGCAGTGAATAGTGCTGCCTTACCTAAAGCTGTGTTGTAATTACCTGTGATGTTTGAACCCATAGCCTGTGTGCCGACTGCGGTGTTATCAAATCCACCAGTATTAGCATCAAGAGCTTGGAATCCAACCGCAACATTATTTGCCCCAGTGGTGTTTGCTTGGAGCGACCTAGTGCCTAAACCAGTGTTTCCAACCCCCGTAGTGGTTGCCGCCATAGCTTGAGAACCTACAGCAACGTTGTCCCCAGAAGCAGTGCCGTTCATCACCTTCAAAGCTTCAAAACCTATAGCTACACAGTTGTCATCTGTTGCTCCTGCGGCATTAAGTAGTGCGGAAGAACCAAACGCAACATTCTGTATTCCAGTGATATTTTTGCTCAGGGCGCTTGTACCAACAGCGGCATTATTTATTCCAATAGTGTTTGCATTAAGGGCTTGGTATCCGACAGCAACATTGTTATATGCAGTCGTGTTCGCTGTTAGTGAATCATGACCAACAGCGGTGTTCTGATAACCGACAGTATTACTATCAAGAGAATCTGTTCCAATAGCGACGTTTGCAGTTCCAGTAGTGTTTGCACCAAGCGCAGTATGTCCAACAGCTACGTTTTCCGAACCTATTGTATTGTCCCCCAGTGCCGCCCTACCGACAGCGATGTTTCTTATCCCTGTTGTAGTCTTAGCCAAAGAGATCGCGCCGATTGCTATATTTGCTCCCTCGGAGGTTCCGTTCATCAGCTTCAAGGCTTCAAAACCGATTGCTACACAGTTGTCGTCTGTTGCGCCTGCGGCTGTTTGGAGAGACCCAGTACCCATTGCTACGTTTTGGATTCCAGTTACGTTTCCTAAGAGGGCGTTCTTACCTACCGCCGCATTGGAGGTTCCAGTTGTGTTTGCAAATAGCGCGTTGTGACCCACAGCAACATTGTTAGTCGCTGTTGTATTGGAGCTAAGTGCGCCATCACCTACAGCAACATTATTAGCGCCAGTTGTGTTTGCCGAAAGAGCAAGCTGCCCTACCGCCACATTGTCTGTACCAACAGTATTAGCATCAAGCGCCAAAGCACCAACGGCTACGTTGTTTATTCCGGTGGTGTTGGCAGCCATTGCCGAGTGACCTATCGCAGTGTTGTATGTACCAACTGTATTTGCGCCTAGGGCATTTACACCAACAGCATTGTTGTACTGTCCAGTAGTGTTTGAATTCATTGCCGAAGCACCTACCGCTGTATTGCTACCTCCAGTAGTATTGAATGCAAGTGCAGATGAACCAATTGCAGTGGTTCCTGATGCTGTTGTTTGGGATGTCGATGCCCCATAACCAAGTGCCGTGTTAGTAATTCCAGTCGTGTTGGCATCAAGTGCCTGTGCGCCAACTGCCACGTTGAAATATCCAGTAGTATTAGCTCCAAGCGAATTGTAGCCAACAGCTACGTTTTCTGTACCAGTAGTACTAGAAGTTAAGGCGTTGTAACCCATAGCTACGTTGTAGACTCCAACAGTATTCGCATCCAGTGCGAAAGAACCTACCGCTACGTTGTTTATTCCGGTGGTATTTAATTTCAGTGAGTCATAACCCACTGCGACATTATATGTGCCAATAGTATTAGAGTTTAGAGCGTCTTTACCTACACCCGTATTCTGTGACCCTGTTGTGTTACTTAAAAGTGAGTTTCTACCCAGAGAAACATTATTAGAACCTGTAGTGTTTGCCTCTAATGCAGCCTCACCAACCGCAACATTGCTAACCCCTGTGGTGTTTGCAGTCAACGCTGAAAACCCAACCGCTGTGTTTTGAGTCCCAGTTGTGTTTGCATACAGCGAGTTTTTGCCAACCGCTGTGTTTTCTGTTCCGACAGTGTTTAAGGCTAAGGCATATTCACCAACAGCCGTGTTGCGAATTCCAGTTGTGTTGCCTGTTAATGAGTAAGCACCTACAGCAGTGTTCTCATTTCCGGTGGTGTTTGCGTCTAATGCTGCACGACCAACAGCCGTGTTGCGAACGCCTATTGTGTTTGACAATAAAGCATCGTGACCAATAGCTGTATTATTTACGCCTGTGGTGTTGGCCCCTAGAGAATTACTTCCTACAGCTACGTTGTATGTTCCAATAGTATTCGCATCGAGTGCGTAAGAACCAACTGCTACGTTGTTTATTCCGGTGGTGTTTGACAGCAAAGCAAAGTGACCAACAGCAGTGTTGTCATTGCCTGTGGTGTTGTATCGAAGTGCTTGGTATCCAAGGGCAACCAACCTAGTTCCGATTGTGTTGGTGACAAGGGCTGTATTACCAACCGCGACATTTCCTACACCAGTGGTGTTTGCGACTAGCGAGGAAGCGCCAACGGCGGTGTTGTAATTTCCTGTATTGCTATAGAGAGCGTCCCTGCCAACAGCCACGTTGTCATTACCCGCGACCTGAGTTCTGGCAGCGTAGTGACCAAGCGCAGTGTTACCACTTCCTGTTGCTGTGTTCAGAGAGTATTGGCCAACCGCTACATTTTTTTGGTTGTTGGCGGTAGCTAGGGCTGCTGTGCCCACTGCTACATTGTATTGACCCGTGGTGTTTGCGACTAGCGAGTTATATCCTATGGCTACGTTTTGTGCGCCGGTGGTTGAAGCACGCATGGCGTAATAACCCAACGCTACGTTATAGGTTCCTACTGTATTGTTTTCTAAGGTGCGTTGGCCTACTGCCGTGTTACCAACTGCTGTCGTGTTAGCGTTAAGTGAATAAGCTCCCACTGCTACGTTGTACTGCCCCGTGGTGTTTGAGGCTAGTGCTGTGTAACCAACTGCCACACTTTCATTACCAGTGGTGTTTGATGTTAGTGAGTTATATCCTATGGCTACGGAGTACCTGCCAATCGTGTTTGCAGACAGAGAATCCCTGCCCACGGATACACTATATGAGCCAGTCGTGTTAGACCCAAGAGCGTTAGCACCGACTGCTGTGTTAGAGGTTCCTGTAGTATTAGCATCAAGAGCCTGATAACCAAGGACTGTGTTTAGACTGCCGGTTGTGTTGGCTCCAAGGGTGTCTTTACCGATAGCGGTGTTAGTAGTAACCGCACCTGTGCCATAAGCTAGGATGTCATCACCAGCAGTGATAACTAAGTCTGTTCCGCCTGTGATGTTGCCCTTGACCAGTATTTCAGCAAGCGTGTCTGAAATAGCAGGGTCGTACAAAGCCAACGCATCAACTACCGCGGCCGTAGCACCCGCGCCATCCGTGTAGATTACTTTCGTAGCACCATTGGCAATAGTTATCGTGGCACCACTGCCTTGAGAGATAACAATGTCCTGCGACCCGCTGGTAGCGTTCTCGATAAACCACAGCTTAGAGACAGTGTTCGGGCCAATCGTAAGTGTTCTAGTAGCAGTAAGAGATACACCCGAAGTGAACTTTAGGTACAGGCCTCGTGACCCGTCCGCCACGCCATCAGGCATAGTGAAGGTCTCGTTAGCATCCGCCGCAACCGCCAACGTACCGTAGCCAAACCCATCCGCAATAAGAGACAAATTGGTGTTGGTCGAGGTGCCCCAAGTACCGTCCTCGTCCCCAGTAGTTATCTCTTTTAGTCTTAGGTCATTCGTATAAACTGGCATTTATCGCTCCTACTAAATAATTAAGCTACCCGAACAATCGCTTCTGAAGCGTTAGCTGTTGGGAAACTTATAACAAAATCTTGTGCTGTTGTTGATCGGTCTGATCCAAAATCTATGATGGCAACCGAAGGGTCCGTAACCCCGTCTTCTTTGTATATCAACGCCCCACGAGCCGTTATTGTCGAAGCAGACCATGTAACGCTTGAAAAGCTTAAGTACGCCGTTGTTCCAGAGGACGTTGGGACCTGAGAGACAGTCAGTGCTGCACCGCCCGCCGTATACGCTGTTCCCGTCACCTCGTCCGTCGTAGAGTAGGCGGTTGTAGCCACGCTAAGGGTTGCAGAAGAATCATATAAAGCAATCTTAAACGTCTGCGCAGTGCCCGTGCTGAAATCAAAATCTCCACCAAGAATTGCCACCTTAAAGGAGGTTGTCATGCCTTGTACTATGGACAAAAGAACTCTCCTTTACGTGCGGTCACGGACAACCATACCCGTGCGGTAGGTGTCTCGAATTTCTTTAGACTCACCAAAGGACTTCATAGACATGACGCCCTCGGTAAATGATTTTTCGTACATTGCCAGTACATCCGGCTCACCCTTCATAAAAACGTAAGCCTCGTACAACGCGCCTGCCAAAAGGGTGTTCTCCGCATTGATGCTTAACCAAGTGGTCCCCCCATCCTCGCCTGCAGTAAGGCTGGCAGGCCGGTAAAAATAGTGTATTTCTGTAGAAGAAGACGCCGAGGGTGTCGGAGACAAGATGTATTGGGTAATGTCGTAGGGAGCGTAGTAAACAGGCTCACCCTCATCAGTACTGTCTGGGTTGTATTCCTTAATGAAATCTACGTCCTTCATCAACAAGAACACCTCGTCACCCGCGGTGTTCGTAAAGGAAAAAGAGTAAGGCGCCAACAAGTCCGTAGGAATAGTCCAAAAAGGAGTAGAAGCCGTCAGAGGAAGGTTGGTTACGTTTTTCTTGAAAAACGTAAGCTGCACGTTCTTCAGTATCTTCTCTTCCGAAGACCGAATAAACCTGTCCAGTTGCGTAACAAAAGTAGCCTCAGTATTCTGAGTGTAATCCTGTATCGCTGTTTTCATTTCTGCGTAGGTCAAACTCATGTCGTTGTTACCGTCACTTGCCCAATCTGGCCATTGGCTATTATTGGGTAATAAAATTGTTGTCCGTACACTGGTCCACCAACATGAACAACCATGTCTTCTGCTTGATCAGGGCGAGGACGGCGAAGTGCTTGCGCATCTACCGTCACAGGTGGTGGGTCTAGTTGCGGGTGCTTCGGATCGTATTCGTCCGGGCCAACAACAAGACCGTTCCATTCTTTCCGCATCTCATTGAGCTTGTACTGCTTTCCTGAGCGATCGGAAATGCCTAGCGCAAACTTTCCCCTCGCGAACCTAGCCATTACTGACTATACCTCGGAGGAACAACGAAGAAGGAAGAGCGGTCTCTGTCGCCAGACACCGCCAAAGCCATCGCTTTTTCGTATTCCTGCTCGAGCATCGCTGTGCGATCGGGAGATATCTTGACCGACAGATAGTACGCCAACCCAGCAGCAAGTGCCGGGTAAAAGCGAAAGGGTACTTCTAAGGTATTTTGCTGAGTGTCAGCATCGTCAATGCGAACCAAACGGTCAACAATAATGCTGTCCGTACTGTTCTCGGGGGTAAGATAAACCTTTAAAACAGGGGTTATCAACCTGTCTAGGAAGTACTGGTTGGGCCTGCCCGACGTACTTTTATTAGGCAAAGCCAGCCAATCCGAACGACTTAGGCGGTCCATAGAGTAGTCAATAGAACTACGACGCAGTACAGCGGACAAAATGTCCACCGTGTCCGCGTCCATGGTGTAGGTAGACGTATCCGCCTCCATTGCGATGGTAGTCTGCTCGATGGTCCACTGATTAAGACCACGATTAGCCCACTCCGCAAAAAGAAGGTTCATAGACCTCTTCGCAGTGCGCAAGTCATAGCCAGATCGACTTATCTTCCCGCAGCGCTCAAAGGCCTCTTCTATGTACTCCGCAACATCTAGTTCGAAGTCCTTGGAACCTGATACAGCCATGATTCATCCTTATCTACCTAAAAGGGTTATAGGACACGGTTGCTTGGAACTCAGCAGTATCCGTATAAGAATCAACATGAACCCTTGCTGCAGTAGCCTGCTGGTCAAGAACATTAGCGCCTTCTGCCGTAGCATTGGACACTTTTGTAAACCAACTTATGTCTAGGGTTTCCGTTACCTGAAGGTTATCAAACGTCTCCTCAATGTCGAACTGTATAGTCCCGGCAAGGCCTGTTATGGCAACTATGGCGTAAGGGTCGGCGTACTTGTTCAAAGGAACAGCCTTGGTGACAAAAATGTCAGCAGGACCCACTTCGATGTCCGTCGCTACCGTACCACTCGCTGATATCTCCGTTACCTGTGACCAGTACGTTGAGGTAGTGATGGTGGTGGTAGGACCTGTCTGCGTAGCAGTCTGGGCCTTACCATTCTCATCTTTACCAACTATGGTAAAGGTCACCGCTGCCCAACTGGCTGCAGACTCGAAAGTTAGCTGAATGCCACCAATACCAGAAGAATAAGCGTCACCTATATCAAATTGCAAAGGTGTGCCCAAGTCACTCATGGCGCCATTAAGTACAAAAGGCACGGACGACGTAGGTTGCTGATCCTCCGCTATACCATTGGGATCGGAGTTAGCGGGGTCTATGTCAAACTTTTTAATTCCAGCAGGCATACCTTACTCCTTAAGTTCGCCCCGAAGTACCATAGCCTTCCGCTCGGCAGAACCGGCAGGAGGTAGGGTGCTCGACGCTTTTTTAGGAGCAGCCTTTTTAGGGGCTACCGCTTTTTTAGCTGCTTTTTTCTCAGCCATTACAGCCTCCTTTATCGGGTTTGAGCCGCGATAATGTAATCAGCCTGAGAAGTACGTGTGCCTGTTGCAGAGCCACTGATGTGTCCCATAGCCGGAGTAATGCCCGCTGTAGGGATGTTAGTGGAGTGCGTGGCTACAAGCTGCCCATCAATGTAAAACTTGACTACGCTAGTACCAGATACACTGATTTCCAGCTTGTTGTACGTGTCATCCACGGCTGTGACTGCTGTAGTCGTGGAAGTCTCCGTGCCCGAGGCCTCCGTTTTACAGATAATCAGGCCGGAGCCATCATCTATCTGAAAAGCAATTCTATTTGGAGAAGTCAAAATAGCTTCGGGGTTGGTAGCAAAGTTCTCTACTAGACCCACACAGAAATCGATAGCCGCAACGGATTCATTCTGTACACGAGCGCCGAAGTAAATATTTTTGTCCGCAGTGGCGGCAAAAACTTCATTACCTTGGATAGACGCACCATCGTCGTCAGTAGTAGCGGCAGAGGACAGTAGTACAGCGCCGCCAAGAGTATCGGCAGCAAGAGCCACAGACGCACCTGAATCTTTAACGACAGTCCACGAGTCTGTTGCGTTGAACACAACACCAAGGAAGTCATCATCAATTACGAAAAAATCAGGGTTAACACTTTGAGGCATTTGGCCCAGAGGTTGGTTAGGGCTGTAACCGCTGTATAGATAGGCGCTATTAGTGTGAGGATTAGACATAGGGTTCTCCTGTCTTATTTAAAAGTCTGCCGCTTCCATGTGGGAACGCAGTCAGGGAAAGACTATATCTTACACCTTATTACAGACATAAAAAAGGGCCTCCTAAGAGGCCCTTTTACTCAACACAAGTGGTTGATACTTAAGGCTATACGCCCGGAGTACCAAACACACAACGCCAGTCAGAAACACCGAACGTATAACGCTCTCGTGCCTTAAACCGAAGGTTGCCTGTGTCAAAATCGCCTTCCATACCAGTCTGCATAGCAATTCGTGTGAAGTGCTTGAAACCGTTAGGAGCGTCAGTTTTAATGAAAAACGCATCTGTATCTGTGAGGAAGTTATTCACCACAGCGCCATCAGGGATCATCCCCATTGACTTCATTGCGTTAAGGTCATTGTCCGCCGTGCCTGCACGAAGGTTCGAGTTAATCACTCGATCCGTAATAAACTGCAATTCTTTTGGAATTATCAGCTTACGACCAGTCAAAGCAATACGAAGACCGCGCTCGTCGGTAGTACCGGCGATATCGATCAGCATCTGCTCGAGAGAGGTCTCGTTCAAGTCCGCTGCGGTTGCCAACAGATTAGCCTTGTTACCGGCTAAAGTCGGATGAGAAGCAGAACACAGAGCCGCCGCATCACCGATGGGGTTGGCCGTGTTAAACGCATTGTTCAGCACGGAGGCTGCACGAATCTGCTTGGTTTGAGACATTGATCGAGCCAATGCTTTGGTGTAACGACGGGATAGAGAACCATAAAGGTTATCTTCCACCGCTTCTTCAGTAAGACTGAAGGTCAAAGCAATAGTCGCCATCTCGTAGCGAGCAGTGTAGGTCTCTTGCGCATCGTCACTGGCAACAGAGGAGCCTTCTGGCTTCACTGGTGCAGTTCCAAAACCACCTAACATCTGCTCTTCTTCAAAAGCCCTGTCCGAACTTTCGGCTTCAAATATTTCCGTATGCTGATTCTCATAGCGGTCATATTCTAATCCAAAAAGCGCTTTAAGGCCGGGTTCTAGCTCTTTAGCTAGATTCTGACGTGAAATAGTCATCTAACTGCTCCTTAAAGGCCCGTTGAGGTGGGTGTGGTTTGTGAATCGAAACGTGAGGTCGGCGCATTAAAGTGCGCGTTCAACCGGACGATTAGAGGAATACCAGCAGCAGTGTAGTCGCTGTTGTCCTCGTCATCCAGAATTCCTACGATACGGAGTGGCAGTGTTGCCGTCCCAGCCGCTGCGGATACGCTGGCTGCTGAGTTGCTTGAACCAGTCGATGTACTGCCTGTACGGGCAGATGTACCGAGCGTGGTGTTAGCAAAGATGTCTGCAAGAGCAGTGGCGCGATTAGTGTAGCTCGCGTCAGTCGCTACTTTAAACAACTGGTTGGGGTTGTCTGCAACATAAGCAATTACTGGGTAGGCCGTGTCAACGCTAACGCTGTTCGCACCGGGCCAGTAGTTCAAATGTACAGGCTTCTTTCTTACTGAGTCATGATACTTCACACCCATCAAAACGCCTAACGCCTGCGTAGTGCCGCCGTCAGTTGCACCAGCAAATGCAATTGTACCTGCCGCTAGAGGCACTACAATTCCATACTGGTATATTGCGTCGGTATTAGTAGCAGCGATCTCATAGGCAGTTGTACCTGTAGAGTTTGCGCCGCTTCCTATTAACCCGATAGGACGAAGACCATAAGCTGTGGCTGTATTAGCCATATCTATTTCTCCTTATCCATTATGGGGCTGTTCGATTAATTTATCGAGAAGAGCCACCGAAAGTTACACGATTTTTACGACTCGGACTTAAAATCCGCATCGTATCATGGGCGTTCTCTTGCATAAGTTCCGTGTCAGCAGCATCCATAAGACCTTGAGACTGGGCATCGTAATACGCCGTTCTCTCGTTTGCTGTTTCGATCGGAATTCGGGCAAGCATCAGACCACCAACTCCTATGACGCCTTCCTGCCTACCAGTGTCTAACACAGGGTACAAACCCTCATATTCCGTGTCTTTATACTCGTCGGCTCGAACAAGTTCGAAACCTTCGCGCATGCGACCAGAAACATTCTTAGTGTCGTCCACTCCTCTTGCCTCGGCACGTATCCAACGGTGACGAAAGCCATCTGGGGCGGGTGGTGCATCTAGTGATGATGGGGGAGCCCAAGGCCGAAGCCTACTTGTTTTCTCCCTACTGTCTTTTGCATGAGAGGAACGATCAATTCCCTCGAAACCTAATTTATCTTCAGTTTTCTTGGTCACGTCCGTTCTCCTAAGTTATGTATTTCGCGTATTCTTCGTATGACACACCAATCTCTCGTGCGGCGGCGGCCTGACCCGGTGTGAGTTTGATCTGCCGCTTACTGCCTCGCCCTTGTTTTTGACTTGCACCCCCGGAAGAACCCCGGCGGCCCCCAGCAACGGTTTGATGGGCGGAACCCCGTTGTTGGTCATCTTGTTCCTGAGATTGCTCAAATTTATGAGGAAATTCAGTTCTAAGACGCTTATTCAATTCATCATAATACTCATCACCACGGGCGTCAAACCCTTCGTCAACAAGGTCTTGGTGTATCCCATAGGTAGCGAAGGTCCGAGTCTTGTCTGTACCGAACCAAGAATTGTCCTTGGCCCACGATTCAGCCTTCTCGTCGGGCTGTGGTGCTTGACGCTGTTGCGGCTGTCTTTGCTCCGGGGGCTGCTGTCGTGGCTGCGGCTGCTGACGTTGTCTGGCCTCCGCTACGCGCACAGCCCGCTGGTGCTGGCCCTGCTCCTGCTGCGCAGTATTCAACTTCTCCTGAGCAGCAAGAATCCGGTCAGGGTCGTTACGCATAATAGCGTCTTTATAGTCCAGTCTGGCCGACTCCAATTGGGTTTCTACCCTAGAGCCAAACTCCTTCAAGTACCCCGAGTCCACAGACGTTAGCCTTTGCGTGGTCTGAGCCTTCTCTTGGGCAAGCTGAGTGTTTTGGGCCTTAAGGTCATCCCGGTCCCTCTCGGCATCACGCATTCTGGCGGTTAGGCGAGCAATCCGCTTCTCCACTTTCTTGCCATATTCGGCCGTTTCGTCCGCCCCGTCAGAAGCGTCTTCGCCCGCAGTGACATCGTCCTCGGACTCCGCCCCGTGTCTCTTGGTGGATCGATCAGGCTCGTCGTCATCTACCTCAACAACAATATCTTCTTCCTGCTCGTCCCCAACAATAACTTCTTCTTCCTGCTCGTCTGTTTGCATCGTCTTTACCTTTAGTGCGACAGAATGTCGTTTGGATCGTCTATTGTGGCCAGAATCTCGTCATCGTTGATGATTCGAACCTCGCCCCCTTCAATACGGAAGCGGCTGCCCGCATACCGAGCAAAAATAACCCACTGACGCTCCTCGCACCACGGGCCATCTGGAAACTTCTTTTTGTCCTTGTAGACAAGAGGACCCTGCTTTAGGACATAGCCTACAACAGTCTGAATCTGGGTATCGTCCAAAACCTTGTCTGGAATGATAATACCACCGTCCGTAGTGGCTCTACCTCGGTAAGGAAGGATGATCATGCGCCAACCAGTTGGGTTAGGCATGCGGTCAATAAGGGATTTGTCTATGTTCTCGGGGTCAAGAACTGTTTCTTTGGGAGGCTGGTAAGCTTTTTGTACCTTCTCCTCGATGGAGTCAGGGGCTGCTTTGTTCTTTTTCTCGCGTTCTTTCTCTAATTCAGCGGCAATATGGCCCGGAAGGGCTATTTGGGGTTTACTCGACATTGTCTTGTCCTTCTCTTCTAGCGAGGAGAGTGGTGAACTCTTCCCTCGTGGTTAGCAACTGGTTTCGCAGGGCGATCAGTTGTTTGTAGGTCTCATGATCAGGAATGTTTCCAGACAAGATCACGTCGTTTTTTTGCACTATCTGGTCATCCAAAAGGCGGATATACGCTCTTTCTAGGTCCATTTCATCGTTTTTCCTCTAATTATTATATTTAGAGGACTATATCCTATTTATATGCGTTTTTAAACCTTGTTTTTAGTCTCCCCACCTAGCAGGAGGGCCACTTCGGGAGTCTATATGGTTGAATGATGCGTATAAACCAAACCCATACTCCCTGTCGTACTCACTAATCAGGTATTGGTAAATCTCGGTAGGATCAATAGGGTTGCCATCCAGCATGAATACGCAGTCCGCAGCCCGCCCCTGTAGGTGCTTAGAGCCCTTAGTGCCGCCAACCTTGGTGTTGTGCTTCTCGCAGCGACAGCCTGAGTTGATGATGACCGAGCATTCGAAGTGGTCACAGGCGTCCTGTATGACCTTCAACGTCTCGGTGTCGACCGTATCAAAGCCACAGCCACATTTGCAGGCAAATTCATGCCTAGATAGATTCTTTGTTAGATTTCCGATGTTAGTTACTCCGAAGTTCTGCTTTTTCTTGTAGTCGCCTAGCTACCTGAGCTTCAAGGGTCTCTATCCGAGCGGGAGCGTCCGGCTTGGCTATCTCGTTAGTTATCTGAAACCTGTACATGGCTATAACACCCTGATCACGCTCGATGTCTAAGTCCAAAGCGAAGGTTTTAGCCTCAACCAAGGCTGCTTGGATAAGAGCGCTAATGAAGAAATACAGGCTGAAAGATGCCATTACGATAGAAACCACCGTCACCACATTAACTTTTGCTGTTTCTATGTTCATTCACGTTCCCCACAAACTGGCCGCCAAGAAGGTGCGATGGTGGCGTTTAGCCAGCCAACAACGATTGTCTCTATGTTATGGCCTATGGGTGTGCGGCAGTATATCTTGCCCGTCACCTCATAGGTGTTAGCAATACGGTCAGGCACTTGGTTAGTCGAGCAACCCGACAAGAGTATGGCCACTAGCAAAAGTAGCCCTAAAACAACGACTGTTTTCATTTGTGCCACTTTAACAACTCGTGTAAGACTTGCCACGAGTCATTGCACCGCCACCGCGGCAAGTGCCTTTAGTGACTTTGAAAGCAGTAGACGGAGTTTTGATCTTCTCACTGCCAAAGCCCGTGGCCTTAGCCTTTGGGGAAGAAGGTTTGCCAGAAGGTGTTCTTACTGATCTATTCATTATCTTGGTCCTTGGTTGTAGGTTGGTCTTTCTTTCATTCGAGTGAGCTTCTCTTGCATCGCCAATCTTTGCTGTGTCATCTTCTCGGAAGACTGCATTCGGGCCTCGGCCTGCTCCTCTCGATTCTCGAGCTTTTCGTACTCCAGAGCCTGCGAATCCTCGTGCTCTTTCGCGTCTTGATTGATCTCCTGCTGCTTCAAGGCTATCACAGGGTCCTCGCCGGGTACTTCCTGCTGGGCAATCTCGATCGCTTTCTCTCGAACCTGCTGCAGACCTACCGCAATATACTGCGCGATAAGAATCTCAAGTTCAAGCTTCTCATCCTCAGTAGGCGGTTCATTGGTGCCTTTCTCCTTCTGGAACTCCACCGAAGCTTCTTCTTCGGCCGCAATCTTCACGTGCTCTGTGATGTGCTTCTGCAAGGACATCATGACAGCCGGGTTGGCACTCGCCACACCGCTAGAGCTAAACAACAGGTGGCTCTCTATGTGAGCCTGCGAATCCTGACCATCGAAAGCCTTCAACTGCAGGCCGTCCAAGACATCAATATGCTCTGATGCAGGGTCCTTCGGCTCCGGCTCCCCCATAGGTGGCGCCTTCAGTACCGAATCAACGTCTGGAGTGCCCATAGCCTCGTGCATGCGGCGGTAGGCCTCATACAGATTGTGCATATCCGGCATTTCCTTAGCCAAAGCCAGTTGCGACTGGGCCAAGGTGATTCTCTGCGTCTGGGAGAAAATATTGGGGTCGGACACGGGCAGAACGTCTACCTTGCCATCAAAATCCTGCTGTAGGTTCGCACCTTCGTCAACTTCATACGGATACTCTAGCCCTTTCTGCGTGGCCATCGCCGCGCTAAGAAGCTTGAATTCACGCTTCATCGCCGCATGCAGGCGCTTGTGTACCGCGCTCATCACCTTCGAACCTTCCTCGAGCAATGCCAAGGTTGTACCTACCGCGGCCTGCGGGTCACCTTCACCCACCTTCATGTCGGTAATAGAGGCAAATCTCTGGCCGGCCTCAACAACAAAACCCAGAAGCTGGAACAAGGTAGTGTTGGGACCTTTGAAAGGCAGCGCCATCATCGCATCTTGGACCTTGCCAGAAGGCACATCTATGTCCCGGAACTCGCCCGGAACCAAAGGCTCGCTAGATTGAGCAATTCGAATCCCATTCGCTTTGTAGCCAGCAGGAAGGTTGGCAAAAGTACCTGCGTCAATGAGACTGCGCAGAATACCGCCCGCCGCATCGGCCATGTTGCCGATCGCGTGAGTAAGGCCAAAGCCGTAAAAGCCAAGACCCGGCAAGAATTTGTAGTGAACAAAGTAGTCTAGCTTCTTGAACTCAGGGTCGCCCTCGGCGTAATTCCTAGAGATGCGCAATACTTTGGAAGAATCCTCGACCACTGTAACAATGTAAGGGAGCTTTAGGCCTGTGGGCTCACCTTCAGCGTCCACGTGCTCAAAACCTTCCAGATCGAGTTCCACGTGAAACTCAATCAAATCAACTTCGTAATCATTCTGAGTGGGGGAAACACCCTCTACTTCATTCTTCTTCTCTTTGACCTTGCCTACCGTTACCTCGCCTGCGCGTACATCCACGTCGTCCAAGTAAAAGCCTTTCAACTGAAGCTTCTTGATTTCGTTGACCTGCATCGGAACAAGCTGGCCAATCGAAGGACACGTGGAGAGGCTTGAAGTGTGGTAAGGAACAACGAGGTTTTCAGCAGGAATGTACTGGCTAGTTACCCGGCCAAGCCCTGCGTCAAAGAACACCTTCTTAAAAGCACTGCCGGCCAACGCCAACTGGAACAACAACTGGTCAAACTCCGGCGTGTATTCCTCCATCACCTCAGTAATGTAGTAGTTCATGAAGTTCGCTACGCGGACCGCCTGACGAAGCTTGTCCTCCGTGCGCTTACCAACAATGCCGCCTTTAACAGGGCCCTTCGCTGGGAGTAGCTCATTGAAAGCCTGCGCCTGAAACTGGGTAGCAGCCTCTGCCAAAAGAGGGTGCGTTAAACCACAAGCGCCCGGAAAGGGCTCCGTGCGGTCCTCTTTCTTGTAGCCAAGAAGGTCCAACCCGCGCATGTACGTGTCTTCCCACTCCGCACGAGACTCCTTGTTCTCGTCATACTCCGCAACCAAGTCGCCAGCCAAAGCGCCTAGCGGCCCACTTTCCATGATCTCCGCAAGGTTAGCGTCAAAAGGAACTTCTTCCTCCACCCCTTCCGATTCTTCGAACTCAACGCTGCCATCGTCCATCTCGATCGCCGCACCAAGGCCCATGCCCATAGGCGCACCACCCTCGGGAAGCTCGAGCATCAAAGCCTCTTCTCCCGTAATAGGACGGTTAGGCCCGCCGGGGCCCATTGGTTTATCCATCAGGTTGTTCGGATTAGTATCCATTTATTTCTTCCCATGCTGTTTTGCTGACTTCGCCGCCTTCGCTGAAAGGAAGGCCGTGCCTAGTAATCTTCAACCTGTCTGTAGGGCTCAGGTGCTCCCAAGATATCGCATCGAGTGAGTTGGTCACAGGAACGCCTTCGGGGGATGTCCTAGGCACAATGCCCTCTACTTTTACCTTCTCGAATTTAAACGCCTCTTCAATACCGTAAGTTTTCTTATAATAAGTATTAAGCCTGCCAACCAAGGCCCTTGCTGCTTTGGGGACCGTTGAACTGTACGTTTTGTTAAGCGCAGCTTTCGAATACTCCGCAGGGTCTGGAAGGGCTATCCAGTTGTTGTTTGGGTCCCTTATAGCCTCGGTCAGGCTTCCCTCCAGCATCATATCTATCTGAGGGCCTGTATCTCGCAAAAAGTCTGTAGTGGGCAAATCCGCGTTAGTGTATCCCTCCCGCCGGGTGTACGTGTCAGGAGAAAGAAGGCTGAGTGCCGTATTAGGGTCCCGCAGTTCGGCCAACACCTCATCCGAGTTGCCTAGCGACCTCTCCATTACATTCGGTTTCCCTTGTGCGTCTGTGCCCAAAGCGTAAGGTGCTCGACGCTTATCCGACTCGAACCCCGCAATCGCATCCGTATTTTTCTCCAACTGTCTGGAAAGCTCTGGGAAGGCTGGGAGGGTGCTGTCTATGTCTATGTCCCCTGTAAGCAGGGAGGGGTAGTCTACGGCACCCGAGGAAGCGGTTCTTGGAGGCAAGGTTGTATCCATTGCATTCTTCATCTCATTTTGGACATCCCTGTACCTATTTTCGAGGGATTTAGCCTCTTGCCACTCGTCCATCAGCCTGTCATATTCCGTGTCCCAGCGCTCTGCGCCGGCTATATCTCCCGCCTGTTCTGCATCCATTTTTTTGAACATGGCTGATTTACGTGCCTCGGCTAGGGTGTCCGCCTCCGCAGCACTGATGTTCTTCCAATCAAGCAAGTCCTCTGGGGTTTCGACGCCTTCTATCCCAAAGTTGTTTAGTGTGTCGTAGTACGCGGCCCTTGGTCCCGCAAACGTGTCGCTTATTTTGTCCAAAGTCTCATCGGGGGCGTAGAGAGCACCCTCCAAGGACCTTTTCTCCCCCCTCAAGGCTGGTTTGGCCTTGTTGTACAGGTCAGATTGTAGCTCGTGCAAAAGCACACCTCCCGAAGGCTCAACAAAACCTGCACCAAGGTCCACGTCCCCAACGTACCCTTGCGCAGGGCTAGTTCGGGAGAAGGCTGTGATGTTGTTCACATCATCAAGGTCACTAAAGTGAGAACCGGTGTACGGAGTATCCCAACCGCCCGCTTCTTTTAGTGCATCGAAGTAAGGGTTAGCAGTGTTCATCCTGTTCACGCCCACACCCCTAGGGCCTTCCGTGCCGTCCATCGTTTGCATGGTGCGCATAATGCCGGAGTTCAGGTTAGACAGTTGACTCGCGCCTGTAGAAGGGTCGGTAACGTCCAGCCCATAGTTGCTAGGATTTAGGGGCGAATCTTGCGAGCCCTCCATGGACCGGTTCAACCACTCCGACCGACTAAGCGCGTGGTCCGAAGGTACGTCAGAAAGCCAGCGCTCAAGGGCGGTAACAGCACGAGGCGCAATCAATTGACCGCCCCCATCGACTTGCTGCGCTTTAAGTGCTTTCAAGAGCTCTTCTTTTGTGTAGATTTTCCTGTCCAAACGGTTGATCCCCTCAATAGCTGAAGGGAATAAAGGATTGGTGTTAGAGGTCATTGGCGAGTACAGGGGTCCCCGCGTGTCACCCTTCTTCTCGGAAGTAGGCAGCGCGTTGTCGAACTCTTGGGATACATCCGCTTTCGCGCCTTTCCTAGCAGCACGTGTTCCAACGCCCGCGGCCATAGGCCAAAAGGTTGCCGCGTCACTCATCTCTAGAAATGCCATTTGGCGCAGGTCTTCGGCGCCCTCAAAATCACCTTCCATCTCAAGAAGGTCCGCATCCTCACGCAACTCTTCCGCACGGTCGTAGGCGCGTTTCTGACCAAGGCCCGGAACCATGTCCTTCACAAACTCCCAAGGTTCCGATTTAATGCCCTCGTACATCGCGCCACCCATGGTGGCCGCGTCTTCCAAAAGCTGGCTTCCACCTATGAAATCAATGTCGCCCGGTTCTTCGCCCGGTTCAAGGAAATAGTTTCCAATCGTTTCAGGAATCGCAACAGCGCCCTGTATATAACTGCCAATGGCACTCGGTGCCTCAAATATCTCTTCTTCAATGTCTACAGGGTTCTCAAGGTCAGGGTAAAATTCAGCTATGTCAATTTGGACATTGTCAGGGTTAGGCTCGGACAAAGGTATTGCGTCAATAGGGGCCTGCTCGGTAGCACCCGCAAATTCTCCTACGTTAATCAGGGCAGAAGGTTCGTCGTCCGCGAACTTCGGCTCATCAACAGCACCGCCCTGAGCAAAGAAGCGCAAATACGAACTGCCTAGAGGGATTTCAGACACTCTGTGCCCTCCGCTCTATTCGACGCATCACGGCCTCCTGACGGTTTTGCGAAGGCTGCCCTGCCTGCGGGGGAGGAGTCGGCTCAATCTGCTGATCCATCAACGGACCGCCAGCGAAATGCTCCATCGCATCAACTTCTCCGCCCTCGTTGTAACCCATAGCCGCCATGTTTTGGCTAATGTAATCCTCAGTAACACCGTACTGCGCAGCCATATCTGAAATACTAAGCTCCCCCGAGGCTATCCTCGAAGCAACGTCGTTAGTGTCCTCGACGCTATACTGACCAGACTCCTGCACCGCGGGGAGAACATAGGGCTCAGGTGCTGGCTGAATAGAGGCCAAATACGCATCGTAGTCAAAGGCA
>TARA_R110000772_G_C13310276_1_pt1 | contig 41427 bp, 71 predicted proteins | sample TARA_R110000772 | Tara Oceans TARA_R110000772 (sample SAMEA4397948) | marine metagenome | biome: Polar Biome; feature: [SRF] surface water layer (ENVO:00010504); material: water (ENVO:00002006), including particulate matter (ENVO:01000060) such as... | depth 5 m | reverse complement strand
AGACTATGTTCTAAATGGTAGTAACGATAGTTTAGACGTTTTTGCTTATGATTGGGGCAATACGGCTTGGGATGCACTATTTACGCTTACTGGAACCAATAGTACCCTTGATAGAGAGGACGCGTTTGATCTTTTAACGCGCCATACAGGCACGGGTGCTAACTTAGGCAAGGTTCGTATTAGGTTCTACGCGGCAAGTGGTTTAACTACAGCCACATTGAAAATAGATAGAATATTCACAAGTTATGCGGTTGTTAATCAGTCAGCGGGCTATCTTGAGGGTGCGGTATGGATTGATACTAACGGCACAAACTCAGGAACGGTTGTTTATGTGGATGGTACGGCAGATAACGCGGTTAATAATATTGCAGACGCTACTACGATTTCGCAAAACCTTGGAACTGATGGTATCTTTAAATTCCATTTACTTAAAGGCACAAGCATAACACTCGCCCAAACTTATAACCGATATATCTTTAACGGTAGTGGCGGTATCATTGCCCTTGGCGGTCAAGATGTTGCTTTCTGTACCTTTGAAGCACAGACGCTTTCGGGTATTGGGGTAGGTACTGGTAGGGTATTTGCAAGAGATTGTAGATTAGATACGGTATCCCTCAACGGCGCATCAATTAATGATAGCTCTGTCACTGGTACTTTCTCTGTTACGGAAGCAACGGATTACGTATTTAATAATTGTGTAACGGTTAACGATGCCAACACAACCATCATTGACTTTGCGGTTGTGGGTAACGCCTGTGTAACTTTCCATAATTGGTCAGGCGATCTTGAAGTTAGAAACCTAACAGCAGGTGACGAGTTCCATCTTCACGGTGTAGGTGAGGTAACTTTTGCGGCTTCATGTACGGGTGGTGTAGCTCAAGTAGTAGGTAACTTTATCAAGACTAATAATGGTACTGTAGCCCCGACTTATGGTGATTTTGATGATACGCTAGATGCAATCTTAGTTGACACAGGAACAACAATTCCTGCATCATTAGCGGTAATTGATACTAACGTAGATCAAATTGAGGTGGCGGTAATTACTAACGCGGCAGGTACGGATATATCAGCAGATGTTGCCGCGGTTAAGGTTGATACAGCGGCAATCTTGGTTGATACAGGTACAACGCTTCCTGGTGATATATCAGGGCTTAACGATTTCAATCCGACAACAGATACAGTAGCAAACGTGACGTTGGTAGCCACAACAACTACCAATACAGATATGCGAGGCACAGACTCTGCGGCGCTTGCAACATCATTAGCCACAACAGATAGCAAGGTTGACGGTATTAAATCCAAGACGGATAGCTTGACGTTTACAACGGCGGGTGAAGTTGATGCGAATATACAAAGTGTTAATGATGTGGTTGTTGACGGTACGGGCGCACTTGATGACGAATGGGGGCCAGCGTAAATGGCAAGTAAATATGATACGTGGGGTGGGTCGTGGCTCACCTCATGGCTAACATCGTGGACTAGTGGCCCGTCAGAGAAGTGGACGCTACAAACCCCAGATGTAGGCTCTTACACATCTCAGACACCAAATGTAGGGTCATACTCTAGTCAAACGGCGGATATAGGCTCGTACTCTATTCAATCGGCAGACACAGGCTCATGGTCTGAGCAATCCATTAATGTAGGTTCGTGGGTGATACAAGTCGTTGACGACTGATTTATATTTCCACGTTTTATAGATCATTTCTCCTTTTATGATAAATAGTTTACGATTGTATTTGACAAAGCATAAATAGTATGGCATTTTGTGTGTAAGTTAAGTTAATCAATCAAATAAAGGAAAATAAAATGACCACCATTGATAAAACATCTCAGTATTATGCCCACAGAGAAGCCACTCAAAATGTTAAAGATATAGTGGAAAAGTATTCTTTAGAATTAAAAGCATTTCACAACACCCCAGATGGATATGTAAAATATATCACAAAAACTCCTGCATGGAGAAAAACAAAGGAAAAATATGATGGTGCGAAGGCATCATTAAAACAGCTAAACGTGATAACTATTAGGCATTTTTCAGACGAACACTTAGCATATAAAGAGCTTGTGCAGTAAATGACCGCATCTAAATACATAAAGGCTCGTGGCCTACCATCCCTAGCATACGTGTCGGGGATGGTGAACAAACCCCCTGAGACATTAAACAATTGGTATCGTGATAACTTCCCACTGTTTGAGGTTGTTGTATTAGGCTGTATAGAATTAGAATATTTAAAGGTTAAAGGATATATCAAGTGATGGAATATTGTGACAAATGTGGATTTGCGGGTTGTGTATGTGTACCGCCTAATCCTTTGATAGAAGAAATTAAAGAATACTCAGGATCGTTCCCAAAAGATGAACCTCCGTTCAGATGGTTTTTGGACACAGTTAGACAAGCACTTAAAGGAGAATGAATAATGATTACGATTAGAGCAGAGCTACATGAAATAATACTTATCAAAGAAACAGAGAACAAGCGACTGCGTGATGCGTTGGAAGTTATACGGGACAGTAAGTACAACGGACGACATGCGGTTATACTAGCGACAGACGCACTTAAAGGAGATGAATGATGGTTAGTGATAAGATGAAAGCAGTTTCCCATCGTATAATTTATGACGCAGACATAGCTCGCCATAAATACCCATATAATTTTATTACTTCAAACGTAGCTCAAGAAGTAGTCAATGCCGCATGGCACAAATTTCACCCTGACGATGAGAGTACGTGGCCTACAGAAGATAAGAAATACTTAGTTATGCACCCTAAATGGGATGACCTGCAATGGCAAGCAAACTCGTCATTGTCTCGTGATGTATTTTGGAAAGCTGTAACCCACTACGCAGACCCACAAGACCTAATGTTTAAAGGAGATGAATGATGGCTACTAAGACAACGAAACGTAAAGCAATAAGCGTACATGTACACAACTTCAATCGCATAGTACGAACAACAGTAGTATGTAATGACGGAACAATCTGGAAAATCACTGATGATAAGAACGACAAGTGGGAACAGATGGAAAGCGTACCAGAATGAAGATATGTATAGTAGGCACAGGACCAACATACGAACAAGCACCTTGGGATGATCCATCATGGAAAATATGGTGTATGGCACATAGGCTAAACCACTTTAAAAGAATAGACGTGGGCTTTGAGATGCACAAACATGCAGACTTAGTAGAACTAGGTGTTGATTACTTAGATTGGTTAGACGCACCAACGATACCTGTCTACACAAGATGGCCCAGCAACTACCCTGCCTGTAAGCCATACCCACTAGAAGACGCTATAAAGCTAATGGGACGTGAATACTTTACAAGTTCATTTAGTTATATGATATGCAAGGCAATACTAGACGGTGCGAAAGAAATAGGATTGTATGGAATTGACTTGTCAGCAGATGATGAATATTCATATCAAAGACCTGGGGCTGAATACCTAATAGGATTAGCACAAGGCAAAGGTATTAAAATAACAATAGCTAAGGGAAGCGCATTATTAAACGCACCCTTTGTATATGGAGACGGACAGCCAATGACTAGCAATCCATTAATGGTAATGTATGAAAAAAGGCTCGCATCTTGCAAAGGCGAGATAAAACGTGTATCATGTGAGCTAGACCAATTAACAGGCGCGGAACACGAGCTTCAAGAGTTCATTAAGACATTGAAGGATGTTGAGCGCGGAGCATTAAAGGAATGACGATGTATGCTTTATGTGAATATAATTATGACTATTACGAATGGGAAACTGTGCGTGTTGTTTCTGAAAGTACAGTCCTGCTTATCAAGCATTATAAGCATATTGATACGATGTATAAATTAGTCACTGCGGATGAGCATGAAGAGATTAGTGCGCTTACAAACAATCATAGACCCCATTGGGCTATAAGAGAAATTAAATACCTCACAACAAAGGAATGACGATGTGGAATAGATTATTAATATGGCTAGGAAGACGTGATCCTTGGACAGACAATGATATGCGTCAAGCGTTAGAAGATATTATATATGACATAAGCCCAACAGAAACACCTTTTATGAAGAAGGTGCGAGAACAAGAGGAAAGGAGCGACTGGTGAAAACAATTACTATTGATGATTTTAAAAAAACGATGGACGTTGTGTTTAATATACCTACCGACAAAGATGATTATTATATTGTTGGCAAGCAACCACCAAAGAAACCATCTTTATACAGCGCGAAGTATAAGATTAAATAAGGAATGAGCAATGGACTTACAGCAAATAGCAGAGGCCACAGCTAAACTTGATTGGGAAGTAGACCAAATACTTACAGAGAATAAGAAGCTGTGCGAGGCTTTGAAGCGTATTATTGACACGGCTATTAATATACGCCATGCTGAGCAAATAGCAGAACAAGCATTAAGGGATATAAACAATGAATATATATTCACGGCTAGAACGTGACAGTTTAGAACCATACTTCGATTATGTATATGGCGAGGATAAAAAACGCATATCATTAGAAATGGAATGGGATGGAACACAAGGGCATGTAGAATGTGGAATACCGTTTGGTATGGATAGGCATGATAACTTAGACACAATGCGACATGCTGATAGCCAGAACACAATTACAGTGTTTAACAACAAGGTAAGATACGAGCAATGGAAGGAATATAATGATGGCAGCACCTAAGAGAAATAGAACACATCCAAGCGATGCTTTACACGTTAAAACACGTAAGAAAATTCAGACAACTCAGCTTGTAAATAGATTACAAAAGAACGCACTAGGTGAATTGCCAGAGGAATTATCCAATAGTGCATTGCAATCAATGAAGATTTTATTAGATAAGAGTTTACCAAGTCTTTCAAGTACGGAATTAGTGGGCGATTCAGATAAGCCTTTAGTGATAACCGAAGTGAAAAGAACAATCATTGACAATACTTAATATCCCAACAGCTAGAGTATTTAAACCATTATTAAAACCCTCACGGTATAAAGGTGCGTGGGGTGGTCGTGGTTCAGGTAAGTCTCATTTCTTTGCAGAGAACTTAGTAATAGATCATGTCGTTGAGAAGGGCTTACGTTCCGTATGTATTCGTGAAGTACAACAGACGCTCAAAGCCTCAGCTAAATTACTGATAGAAGATAAGATAGAACAGTATGCACCTAACGAGGGGTTTCGCATATTGAATGACTCGATTATAACGCCTGGTGATGGTGTAATACTATTCCAAGGTATGAAAGACCATACTGCTGATAGTATTAAATCGCTTGAGGGCTTCGGCAGGGCATGGATTGAGGAAGCTCAGACACTATCGGCACGGTCATTAACATTGCTACGTCCCACTATCCGTAATAAAGGCTCAGAGATATGGGCTTCATGGAATCCACGCAGAGAGATTGACCCGATTGATGTATTGCTTAGAGGTGACAACGTGCCTAGTGATAGCTTAGTCGTTAAGGCAAACTGGTCAGACAATCCGTTCTTTCCTGATGTATTGAATGAGGAACGCTTGCATGATAAAGAAGCATTTCCAGATCAATATGATCACGTATGGGAGGGTGATTACGCTACGATTGCCGCTGGCGCATATTGGGCTAAACAATTAACTGAGTGCAAGGCTAATGGACGTATAGGGCGTGTTGGTCGTGACCCATTGATGGCAATGCGATGTTGGTGGGATATTGGCGGCACGGGTGCTAAGTCTGATGCTGTATCTATATGGGTAGGGCAGTTCATTAATAAAGAAATACGTATAGTTGACCATTACAGCGCACAAGGTCAGGATATGGCTACTCATGTTGCATGGCTAAGAGCTCACGGCTACGAAAATGCTTATTGTGTTTTGCCGCATGATGGTGACACAAACGATAAGGTGCATGATGTAAGTTTTGAGAGTGCTTTGAGTTCCGCTGGCTTCCAGGTTAAGGTAATACCAAACCAAGGCAAGGGCGCGGCAAGTAAACGTATCGAGGAAGTTCGCAGAGTATTCCCTCAAGTATGGTTCAATGAAGATACAACAGAAGGTGGGCGTAAGTCGTTAGGTTGGTATCACGAAAAGAAAGATGAAAGCCGTGATATGGGATTAGGGCCAGACCATGATTGGTCGTCACATGATGCGGATGCCTTTGGTTTAATGGCTATTGACTATTCAGGTGTGCCACCAAAGCGCAAAGACTTAAACATAAACACGAGGTATGTTGTCTAATTGTTCTAAGTGTTGACCTTTTGTTCCAACTAAGGTACTATGATACCATTATTCATTTAATGGGCATTTTTCATGGCAAAACGGAACGAGGGCGCGGTAGATAATGAGGAAGATTTAGCGTACCTTCTCGAACAATTATCACATTTAGCTGTTGGATACTACGACAGTGAACTAGCAAACAAACAACTTAAAGCTACCGAATACTATAAGGGTGAACCTTTTGGTAACGAGCAAGACGGACGTTCTAAGGTGGTTTCGCATGATGTTTCAACGGTTGTTGATGCTGTAATGCCCGACTTAATCAAGGTGTTCTTATCTGGGGATAACGTGGTTGAGTTTGAAGCTCAAGAAGAGGGCGGTGAGGAGCAGGCTAGACAAGCTACTGACCTTGTAAATGATATATTCTTTAAAGACGGGAATGGCTATACGGTTATTCACGACTGGACAAAAGATGGTTTACTGCTAGGTCTAGGCATTGTCAAGACTTATTGGAGTGTTGAAAGCCGTACACATAAACGCACGTTTGAGAACCAGTCTATGGAAGCATTGCAACTGATGCAAAAGGATGGTTGGGAGCCAATCGAACACACAGAAAATGAAGACGGTACTCATGACGTAACGGTAACTCAAGATGAGGATATATCCAGATGCGTTATTGAGTCCGTACCACCAGAAGAGTTCTTTATAGCACCGAGACAGAAAGACTTGCAGAGTAGTGAATACACAGCGAGCAAGACACTTGTGACTGTTTCAGAGTTGATTGAGATGGGCTTCGATAAGAAGGTTGTTATGGACTTAGGCCCAGCAGGTGATGACACTGACCCGTCATTTGATCAGCGCAGGGTAGAGCGTTATGAAGACCAAGATTACACATTTGATAGTGATGAGACATATTCCACTGATCCGACAATGCGTAAGATGTGGTTGAACGAAGAGTTTGTGAAGGTAGATTATAATGGGGATGGTATTGCGGAGTTACGTAAAGTTACGAGAGTTGGCACTGAAATTCTGGAAAACATTGAAGTGGATTATCACCCGTTTGTTGATTTTACCCCTATTAAAGTTAGCCATAGTATTATTGGTAAGTCTGTCGCTGATGACGTTATGGATGTTCAGCTGGTTAAAAGCACGCTTCTCAGGCAGAGCTTAGACAATCTCTATATTACGAACAATCCACGCATTGAAGTTCCAGAACATGCGGTTAACGACGACACGTTTGATGACTTATTAACAATGGTTCCAGGCGCACCTATCCGTACTAAAGGCATGGGCGGTCTTAATCCTATCGTAGTTCCGTTCACAGCGCGTGATAGCTTCGGTATGTTAGAGTATTGGGATCAGGAACGCCAACAACGCACAGGTGTTACAAACTTCAATCAAGGGCTAGACACTGACACATTAAACGACAGGTCAGGCCGTGCAATAGAATTAATACAAAACAAAGGTATGGGTAAGATTGAACTGATAGCTCGGAACCTTGGTAATTCAATGGGCATACTATTCCAAAAGATATTGATGATTTCAACAGAGTTTCAAGACAAGCCTAAAGCCGTGAATGTTCGTGGCAAGTGGGAAAGTATTGACGCTAGTAAATTAAATCCATACATGAAAGTTAAAGTACAAGTCGGTTTGGGTACAGGCGACAAGGGTGAACGTATTAAAGCTCGTATGGGTATCTTACAACAACAAAAGGAAAGTATGCAGTTAGGTCTAACCGATTTAGCTAAGATATATTCCAATCTTGACGGGCTAACACGTGATATGGATCTTGGCGATGCTAACAAGTATTTCATTGAGCCACCAGAGGGTGCTAAACCACCACAACGTCCTGATCCTAAAGTCGAGCTTGAAAAGCAGAAGATGCAAATGAAAGCACAGGCTGACAAAGCTAACTACGAACTTAAAGCTAAGGGTCAACAGGCTGATATGCAACTCAAGATGCAAGGCCAACAAGCCGATAATGCTATTAAACAGCAAGGCAATATGACTGACGCGCAATACAAAGAAACAATGATAGACCAAGACTACCAACTAGGTCTTGATAAGATTGACGCTGAGAGTGCATTGAAACGTGAGCAGATGGCGGCTGAGTACGAGCTTAAACGTGAAGAGATGTATATCGAGGCGCAACTACAAGCGGCTGGTATTAATGCAAGCGTAGCTGATACGCAAATGGGTGGTGACATTGGATAACGCACTACAAACTTTATCTACTCAATACGCGGCACAGAAGAAACAGCCTAAGTCTTACCTTGATTACATGAAAATGTACGGTAAAGAGGCGGCTGATGGTCTTTTTATGGGTGGCAAGAGTATTGGTAGTGCAGTTGGTTCTTACGCTAACAAGCCTTTCTATGGTACAGACAGCATAACGGCTGATATAGCTAAGTTACCTGGAATGGCTGGTAATATGTTAAGTGGCTCTGACCCTGCGGCAATAGCCAAAAATGTAGCGAATAGTTACGCTCAGACAGGACAAGATGCTGTATCTAATTACTCACAAGGTATAATGGGTAATGTTCTCGGTAGAATGAAACAAGATGTAGGCATGACCAATAGAGCTAACCAACAGTTAAGAGATGCGACATTGGGCGCAGGAAGTCTTGCTTTAGACACCGCTGATTTATTCCCTGCTGCTATCGGTGTTGGTGGTGCGATTAAAGGGTTGTCGAGTTTAGCTAGGAAGACAAACCCACCACTTACTGCCTATCATGGCTCACCCCATAGTTTTGATAAATTTCAAACAAGTGAAATAGGAACAGGTGAGGGCGCACAGGTTTATGGTGATGGGCTGTACTTTGCTGAACGTGAAGGTGTGGCAAAAAGTTATAAAGATGAGCTTACTCGTCCCCGCTATGAGCTACAAGGTAAAACTGTGGACAAAGTTTACACTCAAGAATTAAGAGAGGCTTGGCCTAATATTTATGACGATTTAAAAGACGATGTTGCTATTAATGAGTGGAAATTAGATTACCTTGACGATATAGAAAGCCAAGGTGGGAATGTAGATAAAGCCTCACCTATCTTAGATGATTTGGTTGATAAGGTTTTCGAAGGGACAGATACAACTTACGACTTTGACAGGTTGGATGAGTTTAATTCAGGGCGTGATTTGAATGATTTGTACGATTTCACAGCTAAACAAGGTGTTATGGATAGTGTCTTGGCTAATATGGGACAGGTTGATAACCCACAAGACTTAGAACATGTGTTGAACGGGTTTAATGGCGAAGAAATGCGGCTGTATAGGTCTATGATTAAAGATAAGGTTCAGCACGTTACGCCAGAGGGTAGTATGTATAAAGTCGAGCTTGGCGTAGATAAAGATATGTTACTTGATTGGGATAAACCACTAGCATACCAGCCTCAAGGGGTTAAAGAAGCATACGGACGAGCGTATAAAAAACAACTTAAACATCCTGAGTTGATGGATGAATTGCATGACGGGGCTTGGAACCCTACAAATAGTGAGATGGGATTGTTTGATAAGTCGGGTGGTGGTCAGGCTTATAACACACTAAAGGGCGAGATGTTTGGACGGGATGCTAAGAAAACGTCTCAAGCATTAAAAGAGCAGGGCATCCCTGGAATAAAATATCTTGATGGGGGTAGTAGACAGGCGGGTGAGGGGTCAAGTAATTATGTAATGTTTGACCAAGAAACAATTAAGATACTTAAAAAATACGGTATATTAGCCCCGACTTTTGGCGCGGGTGCAATGGCATCACAAGAAGACCCTTGGGCAATCCCAACAGGAAAGAATTAAAATGAACAACGAACAAGCAGTAGCAAAGGCAGAACGCTTCCATAGATGGTACGAGGAAGACGGTTTAAAGGATGCACTACAGGCTATCCGTCAAGGTTATATTGATGGAATGATAAACACAGGCGCGAAAGACAATGAGGCGCGTGAAAAGTATTATACCGCTATAAGAAGCATGGACAATATTGAAGGCCATATTTTAAGCGTTATAGGAGGCGGCAAAATCGCTGATAGAGAACTTAAACGGATTGAGAAAGAATACTCTCAGTCTAATATTTTTAACCTAAGAAAGTAAAGGACGAGAAATGGCCCAGCAGGATGATGCAGCCCCAACTCACGGCGGAACACTAGACGATGCGTCAAGCGCACTAGATGACTTTAATTGGGACACTGGTGAACTTGAAGTAAACGATGAACAAGGCGATGAAGCACCACTTGAAGAAGTGACCAGCGAAGTTGAAGAGGAAGTCGTAGAAGTCGAAGAAGAAGCCACAGAAGATGAAGTAGAACTAGCAGAAGCCGAACCAGAAGTGGTCATCGATGCTCCTATTAGTTGGTCAGATGAGCAGAAAGAAACTTTTGCGACACTTCCACCCGAAGCACAGAATGTTATTGTTGCTAGGGAAAGTGAGCGTGATAAGGGATTTCAGCAAAAAGCTACCGAACTTGCAGAACAGCGTAAAGAGTATGAGTCCGCTATGACGCAAATGAACTATGAACGCCAACAGTACGCGCAAACCCTCTCTGATAATTTAAGTGAAGGTTTACAGGAGCCAGATATTGACTTACTAGTCGCTGATCCTGCACGTTACCGAGAAGAAAAGATTGCTTATGACCAAATGGCACAGTTACGAGTACAAGCCAAAGGTCAAGCGGATCATTATGCGGCACAAAACGCACATCAGGAGCAAGTGAACAAAGAGGCATTTTACGCAAAACGTAATGCCGAATTGGTTAAAGAACTTCCTGCTTTTATGCAAGACGCACAAACCCGCTCCAATGTTTTAGACTACGGTAAACAAGCAGGCTACACGGACGGTGAGCTAGAGATGGCTAGAACGGCTGATATACTTATCATTAACAAGGCAATGCAATGGGACGCCCTTCAAAAAGGTAAACCAACTGCCGCTGATAGTTTAAAAGCTATTCCTAAAGTCGTAAAGCCAGGTGCTAAACGTCCAGGGAACCCTCAAACCCGCGCAACCAAGGCAAATTTGAAATCCCATAAGGCGAACGGTAATGTACAGAGTGCAGCCGCCCTTATGGAAGGCTATTTTTAACTAAGGAAGTAATATGACAGTTCCAACAGGTACTACACAATCCTATCAGATGATAGGAATTAGAGAAGATCTCAGCGATATTATCTATGATATTTCACCAATGGAAACTCCATTTGTAAGTATGATTGGTAAAGGTTCAGCTAAGAACACTAATCCAGAGTGGCAAATTGACGCTCTAGACGCTGCAACTGCGGATAATGCCGTAATCGAGGGTGATGACGCAACAAACGATGCGCTTGATCCGACAGTAAGATTAAGAAACTACACTCAGCTTATGGATAAAGCTGTTGAGATTTCTTCTACAGCCAATGCGGTTAATACTGCAGGGCGTGGCAAAGAGGAATCTTACCAAGTCGCAAAAAGAGGTCGTGAAATTAAGCGCGATATAGAAGCATCATTCCTATCACTAAATCCTAGTGTAGCGGGTGCGGCTGGTACGGCTCGTAAATCTGCGGGTGTCGGTGCATGGCTTGCTTCTAACACATCTCACGGAACCTCTGGTTCTGCGGGTGGTTGGAACGCTGGTACAAGTATCGTGGATGCTCCGACTACTGGTGATGCACGTACGCTTACTGAGGCTATCTTTAAGACTAACCTTGCTGCCGTATGGACAGCGGGTGGTAATCCAGGTCTTTGTCTAGTGAATAGCGCACAGAAAGAGAATATCTCTGCCTTTACGGGTATTGCTACTCTTTATCGTGATACGGGTCAGTCTAAAAAACAGGCTTCTATCATGGGCGCGGCAGATTTGTATATCTCAGATTACGGTGAGATTGGCGTGATTGCTGACAGATTTGCACCAACTGATACTATCTACAATCTTGATGTAGAGTATTGGGGTAGTAAAGTTCTACAGCCTATGAAAGTGCAAGACCTAGCTAAAACTGGTCACGCTTCTCGTAAGTTGCTATCAACTGAGCTAACACTTTGCTCTAAGAATGAAGATGCTTCAGGCGGTATTTTCGACCTATCTGCATAAGTTATCGGGGCGGGTTCAGGCTCGCCCCTTTATTTACAAGGAATACAAATGACTAATAGACACGCAAGCCAGTTAGCTTCTAAGCCAAATAAAGAGGTTAAACATGCTGACAAGCCCAAAGGTACGGTTAAGGTGACTAACATTATTGACCAAGATATTATCCATTGGAACGGTGTTATTAAACCTGGTAAGTCTGGCAAAGTTGCACCTTATCAAGCCGATTTATTACGTAGAAAGAAGCAAGCGATATGAGATTACTAGACGTTGACCCATTTACTAAAGTTAAGACGTTCCATGACTACGATGAAGCGACTGACACGATGTTTATCCATACTGAGCAAGACACCTCAGATATTACGGACGTTAACAAAGCCCAACAGAACGAGGGTTTTGATAAACGGTCTGATATGTGGCACGCGGCTTCTATCCCTATTGTGGTACAACTGGAATGGATGACTAAATTCGGTGTTGACTTGATGAATAAAGACCATATGGGTGGCGTAAAGAGATTACTAAACAGTAGCGAATACTCACATTTAAGAAGGAATAATTTTGTATTATGACGGTTATTACAAACTACGATGAGCTTCAAGCAGAGGTTATCAGTTGGCTACATCGCCCTGAACAGGTTGACAATGTAACGGGATGGATTGCTCTTGCTGAAAATCAGTTCAATAGAATTATTCGCACGGTAGATATGGAGACACGCTCACAGGCAACTGCCGACAATGAGTTTCTAGGATTGCCTACGGATTGGATGGAAATTAGAGAACTGCATATTGTTGATAGCTTAAAATATCCTTTGAAGTATTACACGCCACAAGCCTTTACTTATGAAAGTAGATTAGGCGCAACGGGCGACCCACAGATATATACAATTATTGACGACCAAATTAGATTGTTTCCTGCCCCGAGCGCAACAAGCACATTTACCTTTGAGATAACTTACTTGCAACGTATCCCTGCCTTGACTGATAGCAATACTACAAACTGGCTGCTAGATAATAACGCCGATGTTTATCTATATGGTGCGCTTGTAAGGGCTGAACCGTTCTTAATTAATGATAACCGAGTACCAATGTGGAAAGCTATGCTTGCAGAGGCAATTAACGAATTAAACGTGGCAAGCGGCAAGACTAGAATTGGAGCAGGGCCATTAGCCCCTAGAGTGAGAAATGTAGTATGAAGTTTCCAGAATGGCTACCAGACAGAGATGAATTTGACAATCCAGGCTTAGAAACATGCCTTAACGTCATTCCCGACACGTTCTATCGCCCTATACTAGATTTGGTGGCGATTGGTACTGCTATGACTGATGTGTGCCTTGGTGCGTTCTCTATGAAGGATGACTCCAGCGTACCTTTTAACTTTGCTGGTGACGATACGGAACTATATAGACTTGATAGCGGTAATTGGACTTCTATTGATACGGGTTTCACAACTGGTGCTGAGAATAGATGGCAGTTTGTGGAATTTGGCACTAATTGTGTGGCTACTAATCTTGATGATGTTATGCAAGTGTATGATGTTGAAGTTGATAGCTCGTTTGCGGCATTAGCGGGAACACCACCTAAAGCAAAGTATATTGGCATTGTAAAAGATTTCTTGGTGGCTGGACATCTCAGCACAAGCTCAGGCACGGTTCAATGGTCAGGCATTAATGATATTACGGAATGGACTGCGGGTACTGCTGAGAGCGGTAGTCAGGTATTACCCGAAGGTGGTGCTATAACGGCTGTTGCTGGTGGTGAATACGGGCTTATCTTTCAAGAGGAACACATAACAAGGATGGATTACCAAGGCCCGCCTTTGAATTTTAGTTTCTCGAAAGTGGAACAGCATTTAGGCACGTTGGCGGCTGGCTCTGTAATACAGCGGGGTATATTCACATATTTCCTAGCGGCTGATGGCTTCTATAGAACTGACGGTACGCAATCACAATCTATTAGCCCTGAAAAGGTTGACGCTCATTTTTATTCTAAGTACGATCCTACATTGCCATATAAAGTCACCGCGACAGTCAATGAGAGTGATAAAACTATAACATGGTCGTATGTAGGACTAGACAGTATAGACACGCTTCCTAACTGGTTAATTATCTTTAATTGGGAGCTTGGAACGTGGTCTGAGGCTAGTGTACGGTGCGAGCTTATGTTTGAGGCGCTATCTAGCGGATTAACGCTTGACGGACTTGATACGCTTTACCCTGATATTGACGCAATGACAACCTCACTTGATAGCAATATCTTTAAGGGTGGCGTTAAGTCTACGTCAGCTATTAATCTAAGTCATCAACTTGCAACCTTTACGGGCGACCCATTAGAGGGAACTTTAAAGACTGGCGAATATGAGTTAAGTGAGGGGCAAGTTACATCATTGAATGAAATGTGGCCTCTAATTGATGGCACGATTACGGTTAATGTTTACACAAGAAATACGTTTCAAGATACAGCGGCAGGAACAGGTGCTATCGATGTTAATGTTTACGGCTTTGCACCATTTACGGAAGTTGGTCGTTATCATTCATTTGAGTTTAAGTTCACGGATTGGACTAGGGCAAGCGGATATAAACCTAAAGGAGTGCCTGTAGGTGGCTATTAATGTAATTGATGTATATTCATCCGTTGTACCTATATGGATTAGAAAGGCGGCAAACGCTATTAACCAGCTTGCACGGTTTAGCAATGGTGAACGGTCTGCTGTTGCTGTTACAACCACATACACGCTAGAGGAAAATGATACATTTCTGGCTGTTGATGCGGGTGCAATAACAATAACAATCCCTGCGGTAACAGATGTAAGGCGCGTAACTATAAAAGATACGGGCGGAAATGCAGGAACATCAACGATTACACTAAGCGGAACTATAGACGGTGTGGCTGGCCCGACGATAACAACTAACTACGGCGTGGTAAATCTTATCAGTAATGGAACTGCATGGTTTACTTATTAAAGGTATTATGATACCCTTACAGACTAGAAAGGATAAAAGACTATGACTGCACAATCAGGGCTATTTAACAGGGGTATTTACGGGCAAGACGTGCCTAGACAAACCTTTCAAGGTGAAGATTTGTATGCAGATCAGGCGATGGCTCCTGATAATAAATATGATAACGGTATTACTGACTATGCGGGCTATGATCAAGCTATTGCAAACAAACTAGCGGCTGACCAACAAGGTGGCGGTTCGGGCGGTGGCAATCAAGGCGGTGGTCTAGGTAGCACAATCGGTAAGGTTGCGGGTGGTCTATATGGCGCGGCTGGCCTTTACGGATTAGGTAAAGATTTAGGTTTACTCGGTGGTGGTTCTGCCGCGGCTAAAACTGCGGGTACTGCCCTTGCAGGTGCAGGTGGTGTTGGTGCGGCTTTAGGTGGTGGCGCAGTACAAGGCGCAACAGGAATGGTTCCAGGTGCAATGGGGCCACTAGCGGGCGGTATGCCTACAGCGGGAATGGGTGGAGCAGGTAGTGTCGGTGCGGGTGCAGGCTTCGGTGGTGCATATGGTGGATTTACTCAAGGTGGCTCTATCGCAGGGCTTGGTGGCGTTGGTGCTTTAGCCCTTCCTATAGCTTTAGGTTTATTCGGTGGTAAAGAACAACCATCAACAGTAAATGCAGACCAAGACAGGTTAGATGACCTCAATCAAGAATACTACGATAATATGTATGCAAAGGCGGGTGTTGCTGATGCAGAGGGTTATCAAGATATGATGCAAGCAAGTGACGTATGGCAAACACCAATGACGCAAGAAGAAATGTTTAGAGCAGAAGCGGAAAAGCGTGGTGTAGCTGACATTGATGAATACATGGCACAAAATTATACAGGATAATAACATGGCAACTAATTGGGATAATATATTTAAAATTGCGGATACGGTCGGCACGGTTGGTGGTGGTTTAGCTAGTTCCTTTGGTGCAAGCGGTGATGTAGAAACTGATTCTAAATCAGCGACACAAAACCCGTGGGCGCAAGCCTCACCATATATGCTAGATGCTATGCAACAATCTCAAGACTTATATCGCTCGGGTCAAGGTTCACAGTATTATCCTGGTCAGAACTTTACGCAAATGGGATCAGACACCTCAACGGGTTTAAATCAAATGCGTGAACGTGCTATGGGTGGTTCTCAAACTCAAGATATGGCTAATCAGAACGTACAGCAAATGATGCAGGGCGGTGTTAATCCACACTTGAACGCAATGTATAATCAAGGTGCTGAACAGATTACCGACAACATGAAGTCTATTTATAGCAAGGCAGGGCGTTACGGCTCTAATAGTATGGGCGACCAGACAGGTAAAGCATTAGGTGACTACGCTACTAACTTATACGGTAATGCTTACGCTGGCGACCAAAGCAACAGACTTAACGCGTTAAATATGGCGGGTGGTATTGCTCAAAACGATTATGCTGATAGCCAAAGAATGTTAGGCATTGGTCAAGGCGTGGAGGGTTATCAAACTGCGGAACGTGAAGCAGATAAAGCACAATGGGATTTCAACAACCAAAACCCTTATGACAGACTAGGACAATATGCGAATATGGCTAGTTCAATGGGCGGAATGGGTGGCACTCAAACGGGTGAGATTAACCGTTCTACAGATCAAGGCTTAACATCAACCTTTGGTGATATTGGCTCGATGGGTAGTGCGCTGAATGATATTTGGGGTAGTGGCGATAGTTACGAACCATACCCTGGATATAACAAAGGATAAATAATGGCTGGATTATTCGGATATAAACAAAACCCTAGAACGGCTGATATGTTCTCGAATATGTCTGCGGGTCAGAGATTTGGCGAGGCTGTAGGTAATGCGCGTAATGCTGATATAGCACGTAAGCGTCAAGGTATGATGGATAACCGTCAGTTTGAGATGGATGACTTGACTAAGCAGTATAAGCAAGCTCAAGTTAGAAATCTTGATACGGGTGGTATGTATGGCAATCGCAGGCCCACTTCCTTACAAGAGATGGATTACTTGTTTGATCCAGAAACTACACAAGAAATGAAAGATGTTTATTGGTTAAATAGGCGTAAACCAGAATTTATTAGAGGTGATGTGGCGGGCGACACAGGTATAACACCACTTAATCCTGATGGAACACCAAAAGAACGCATTGTTCAATCAACAGCAGAAGAAAATATTGCTAATGTTGTGGATGAGACAACACAAGTCGAGCAAGCTAAAGATACTGTGGACTTTAACAACAAAGCATTAACGGAGTCGTATCAGGCTTATAATAAGATACAAGAGTCACGCCTTAACGGACAGAAAGGTATTGCCGCACTTGATGCGGGTGCTGAGAGTGGTTTTGTTGAGTCTTTCCTACCGTCAATTCGTGCGGCTTCTATTGAACTTGATAATGTTCAGAGAAGAATGGGTCTTGATGTTGTTGGTAATACAACCTTTGGTGCATTGAGTAAGGGTGAATTAGAATTAGCTCTAGCTGTTGCACTACCTACTAATTTAGAGCCAGAGGCTTTGAGAGAGTGGCTTGTTAAGAAAGATGAAGCACAAGAGAAACTCTCTAAATACGTTATGGAAGCAATGGTACACCTTAGCGGTGGTGGTAATATGATTGACTTCTTAAAAGATAGAGGAAATAAATACGATCTTCAACAAGAGGGTGGTGTTGCATCAAAATACAATCTCGCCCCTGTGGAGTAACTAATGCAAGATATTACTAAAGTAAAAAGCAATATTAGAATAATTCTTGATGCTGGTGGCACAGAGAAAGAGGTAGACACTTATCTTGGTGAGATTGGTGTATCACTTGAGCAACTACAGGAACATAACCCTAATAATACTATTGAGGGTGCGCCTGAAATGCCAGGTGAGTTCGGGCAACAAGCACCAAGACAACCTAAAGGCAACCCAATTACAAGAATGGGTGAGGCTATTGCAGAACCGTTTACCGAGCCTGAATATGGCTTCTCTCCTGAGACATTTAAAAAGTTTGAAACGGGTGTTAAACCTGTGGACTTTGTTTCTAAGGCTTTAGTTATGAATCCGTTAAGCGCAGGGTTATCCGCATTGCAAGCTGGTGGTGCGGGAATGGATGCTTTGTTTGCAAATGCACCAGCACAAGCGGCAAGAGAATTAGGTGCTGGCGAAAGCGCAAACCGTTTCGAAAAAGATATGAAAGGCTTTATGCGCTCACCTGTAGCAATGATGGGAGTGAACGGCATACCAGCCACAGCACAAATGCCATTTAGAGGCAGGGCTATGGCTAACCAGATTGGTGATATTGCATTGCCTGGAAAGAACGTCACAAGAGAAGCTATAAAGAAATACAATCAAAGTATAAGCCAACGTGAGATTAAAAACGCGGAACAAATGCAAGTGCCTCTAACTAAGGGTGATAGAAGTCAAGTATTGTCAGAGCAAAACTTTGAAGAGGACGCCTTAAAGGGTCTTGAGGGCGAGGGCGCACAGCGTATTGCGGCAACACAGCGTCAAGGGCAAAGCGCGGCATTAAAGAACCAACAAGATAGAATACAAATGGAAATGAATGAGGGGCAACCACCCCTTACTGTTGCCGAGCAAGGCACGGGCTTATTGAAAGTTTCCGATGAGTTAAAAGCTAAAAACGCGGCTGCTAAAGCGGATATATCTGCTCGGTATAAGGCGGCAAAAGAAACTGAGGCTTCCGTTGGTAGGACTGATGTTGAGGATTTCTTAATAAAAACCATTGAAGACCTTGATGATTATGACCTAGACACGTTCCCCTCTTTTCAAAGGTCGGTAGATGAAATTGCTGAGATGGGAGCTACTCCTAGAGCGTCTATTGGGCATCTTGAGAAGTGGCGTAAGCGGCTTGTTACTAGGGCAGAGGGTACAACGAACAGAGCAGAGCAAGCGGCTATTAAACGGCTTAAAAAAGGCTATGATAGTTTTGTGGATGATATGCTTCAAAAAGACTTAATAGAGGGAAGCCCCGAAGCTGTAGCTGCATGGAAAGACGCTAGGGGTTCTGTTATTAGGTATCATAAGCAATTCACGCAAAATAAGATTGTTAAAAAAATAATTGACGATGATTTAAACCAAGAGGAATTAATATCCATTGTGTTTAATACTAACGGGCAAGGCTTTAAGGTTGTCTCTGGTAGAATTGTTAAAGACCTTAAAAAAGCATTAGGTGAAAATTCGGAATCATTTAAGTCTCTAAAGGAAGAGGCATTTGTACGGTTACTAAGAAACCAAGGCGATGAGTTTTCTGGTGCGAAGTTTAAGACAGCATTAGATAGCGCACTTGAAAAAACACCAACAGCAATGCGCGAGATATTCTCACAAAAAGAAATTGCGATGATGCGTGACTTTCAAGGTGTGGCGAGTAGAGCAACAACCAAACTTAATGGTGTGGTTAATTATTCAAACTCTGCAAACAAATTCTTTCAGAGATGGTCTGCTAATCTTCCATTAATTGAACCAGCCTTAAAAATGCTTAATAATTCAAGGTCTGCAATTAAGGCTGAAAAAGCATTTAATCCTGGCGGTGTGCCACAGCCAATTAGGGCTACCACAAAAAAATACAACACGCCACTATCGCAAATGGTACGCACTGAGATGATCGCGGAACAACAAGGTTTATTCGGCAGAGGAAATAAATAATGACAATACCAAGTTACAGCACCACAGCGGCAACAAATGCAAGCGCAGACGGTATCAATTATGCTGAGGGTCAAGCACCTTCCACGTTAAACAACTCAGCGCGTCAAGTTATGGCTGATACCCGTACACAATGGAACGATGCTGAATGGTTCGAGTATCGTGACGGTACGCCAATTGCAACAACATTAATCGTCTATGTAAGTTCCTCATCCTTCAAGATCACAGGCGTAGATGCAACGGCTTGGTGGCACGTAGGACGGAGGGTGAAGATAAGCGATGTATCCCCGTTAGTAACCTACAGCACCATCACGGCTACAAGCTATGGCGCGGGTGCTACAACCGTGACGATAGATAGCACGGCACTAACGAATGTAACGCTTACGGCTTATGGTAGTATTATAAGCGCGGTGAATAGCCCGTTAGGTGTTGTTAATGCCGATACTGTTACAGTGAGTGGTGATACCGCAGCAGGTGACTTAGCTACAATGGGTTACACAGCAACAGAAGGGCTTATCCTTACGGGTCAAGGCTCTACTAATGACGTAACGATCAAGAATGATGCAGACGCTACGGTTATGAGTATTGCTACAGGCGGGACTACCGCAGCTTTTGCGGGTGCTATAACTGCGCCAAGCGGTAATATTTCAGGAACACTAACCGTTGCAAGTGCGGGGGACATCAATCTTCGTGTGGGATCTTCTGACGCGAACAGCTATATGTCATTTTATGACGATACTACGACTTCCACAACTAGCACTTATATGGGGGCGGTAGGGAATACCTTTAAAATATTCACAGCCTCAACTCAGGCTTTAGTTATTGATGCCTCACAAAACGTCACGTTTGCGGGGGATGTTGATATAGGAAACAACGTGCTTCACTTGTCAGGATCAAGGACAGACACGGCAGGAACAGCTACGATGTGGGACGCTGTACTTAGCACAGGCACTTGGGGTTGTCGTACTAAAACGTCAGGATCGGCATTAACTCTTGATTGGGACACCACAGAATTATTTAGGTTCGACGTAATTGGTGGTATGTATATGGCGGGGAGTCTTAAAGTATCGGGAACCGCAGCCACAATATCAAGTGGTACAGGAACGCCAGAAGCGGCAGTAACAGCCCCCATAGGCTCTTTATTTACAAGAACTGATGGCGGCGCATCAACTACATTATACGTCAAAGAAAGCGGAACTGGAACTACAGGATGGGTTGCTAAGTGAAGATTATAGTAAAAATAGAGCAAAAGGGCTGGTTCAAAGGCTTAGGTTTACACCATGCCTCAATAACCCTAGCCGCTATAATTATAGGGCATATCTTAGGATTTGGTGCGTTTATGGCTATATTCTTTATGGGTTGGTATGCAAGCCGTGAATATGGTAATGGCCCTAAACCACCCGCTACGTTTGAGATACTAGATTTTTTAAGCCCTGCCGTAATATCGGTAGGTTATTTAACTTTAACTAAAGGAATTATATAATGGAATTTATTGGAATGGTACTATTGGGTGGTCTTATCTGTTTTATGGCTTACAAAGCGTACGAATACTTTAAGGGTTAATTAACATGCCTATGACGACAAAAACAACAACGGTAGCTTATATCGTGGAAAATGCTACGGCGGCTGGTCACGCATCGCTCGGTGCAATGATGGGGGCTAGTGTTATGTTATGGCTGAGTGAAAATGCAACGGCAATCGGTGCGCTAGGTGTGATTATTGGTATTATGGCAACTATTGGATTTAAGATATTGGCGTATCAAGAAACGGTGCGCCATAATAAAGCGATAGAGGATGAATAATGGTTTTGGGATTATTAAAAGGCGCATTTAATTTATTAGGTGGCGGCATAGCTAAAGATATTCTTGGCGGTGTTAGTGACCATTTCAAGGCTAAACGTGAGTTAAAGGCGGCACAAGCTAATAACGAGCTAGAAATAGAGAAAATCCGCGCCAAAAGTATATCTAAACAAGACACAGCGGATATTGATAAAAATTTAATGCGGGTGCAACAACAGGACGGGTCATGGAAAGACGAGTTCTGGACTATCATCTTTGGTGGCATGTTTATCTCTGCTTTCTTTTGGCCTGAAAGATTACAGGCAGGGTTAGCAGTTCTAGCAGGGATGGATGATAATATGCAGTATATTATGACCGCAGTTATTCTTACCGCGTTTGGTGTCGGTTTAGTTAATAAACTTAGGAGATAACATGTTAGACACAATGACTAAGAAAATAGGGGTTGTAGCTACTATATTAGCCGCACTGAGTGCCATAAGCCTCTCCCCGTACCGATTTGCCCTTAAAAGTGAAATGGACGCTGTAGCGGCACAGGTGCAAACATTAGAATGTCGTGATATGCAGTATCAACTTAATGACGCATACGCCAGGCGAGACTCATATATTCAACGTGGGGAAGTTATCCCGCAATGGCTACAGCAACAGATAGCAGATTACGAAGTATATATTCGCCAATTCTGCTAACTATCAGTAACGTAAACTTTACGTCCGTCTTTTGAAATATTATCCTTCAAACCAGAAAACTACTGGCTCTCTCATATCGTCTATCATGCCAAATCTTTCAGCATTTCTAAACTTAACTGAATATTCCCTCATAATAGATGGCAGTCTTTCAATGTGCCGCCTAAATTGTTCTAAAGAACTTGCTGATTTAAACATATTGCAAGGCGGGCAGGACGGAACCATATTATCTACTTGATGAAGATGCATACTTTCAGCCTCAATTTTACCCTCATAACTTCTCCTCACAGGCTCTACATGATCAACATGCCACCTATCAGGCAAATCATGCCCGCAGTACCAACAATGACCGCCCGACTTATCATAAACTTGTTGTCTTTGTTTTTTGGTAACACTCATTTCTTCACCTCTCCATTTTGAACGTCTGGTTGAGGAAAAAATGCAATACATTCTTTTAACGGGCTAATTATCATTTGATGGATGTCACAATCCCCATGCCGCCCATATTTATCTATTTTATCCCAATGCTTGCAGTTCCCGCAGCATTTAGCTTTTACAATACTGGCTTCGGCTTGCCCTTGTGTAAATTCATTCATCGTCCCGTCCTTTGTTAACGTTAAGTTCATTCCATAATCGAACGGAACGGAATAATCCTTCCCAATGTCCGTTCCCTTGTATTAACTCTCTATGACTACTTTTAAATGGGTCAAATTTAATTTTATTAACTCTCTCGAAAGATGCTATCACTCTTAACCCATCCGTTTTTGATGACCTTTTTTCTGAGATACAATCATACTGTGCCGATTTAATACAGCGCATCATTGCCCGAACATGCCACCATCTTTTTAATCTATTCATCATCGGCTTTACTAACATTAAGTAATTTTACAATTTCGCAATTTAACCCCTCAATAATATCTTTATAAATATCTCTTTGTGTTGTCATGCTATCAATAGCTCGGCGTCTAGCCCCGTCATATGTTTGAAATGGGCCGTTGTTACTTTTAGTTTCTATTATTTTTAATATGCCGCCATCTTCTTTATTTAGTATATAGGCCATTATTTATCTCCTTGAACGTGTAGTAATTCTTTAGCGGTTATTAATTCGTCAAAATCTCCTATATCCAAATCCCACTCGTCAGCCCAAAATTTACTAATATCAACCATGCCTGTTAATGCTTTGTGTAGTTGCTCTTTCTCTGCTTTAAGGTCTTTTATAATTTTAGGTAAATTAGCCATTATTCAATCCTTCTCTGTTGTTTGTTGTGGAACGTCTGGTGATTTCAATACTATGTTATATTTTTCATGTAATTCATTCACAGCATCGCCAACTTGATAAGGCACAACATCTTCTATCATTCCTATACCTGTATTAGTTCGGTGAGCTTGCACGATTTTCATTATGTCGTTATAAAATTCACTCATCGGATGGACCCTTCTTTTGAACGTCTGGTTTATCATTAAGTGCCACATAAAACTGACACCACTCATTAGTATCTTTTAAGCGGCGACCATTCTTATCTCGCCAATCTAGCCAATCTGGCCCTTCTACTAGATTTTTTAGGTTATTCGAAGTTCGTACAAGCTCACTCATCGGAAGCACCTTTCTTGGGAACGTCTGGTTGTTTCAATACTGTTTCATATGTCACAGTTTCTTCTCTAGTTATTTCCAACAACTCCCCACATTGAGGGCAATTACCTTCTGCCACTTCTGCCTCTGAAAAAATGACGAGTTTAGCTGAACATGAAGGACATAAACTATCCCACGCCCACCCTTTAGAAATTTCCATCATGGCATATCCTTTCTAACGTATAGTAAATCATTTGGGTCTGCATAATGAGTGACTTCACCAAACGGCAACCCCTCATCATTATGCCAAGAAATATCACCTTCCCAATCTTCAAGCCGCGCATCTGATACTCCATATCTGTGCATAATCAAATATGGCTTATTTTGTTCTATTTCACTAAGATCAGTAAAATCAAATTCAGTCCATGCGGCGTTTACGATTTGTTGAGTTATTTCCTCCCGAACTTTCTCATTAGCAGTCTTGCCTAAATATCCGTAGAGTAAATTAGTAAACTTCTGCACCATCTTATTACTTACTGACATTTTTATCTCCTTGAACGTCTGGTGTGATGCCATAGTAATTGAAACTAGCGTTCTGATTTATCCAAATTATATCTTCACCTGATAAAATATAAACAGTTCCGTCTTCTAATGTTTTTTTCGAAAACAGCCATTTTGAAGGATGCCCTCTAGCGGGTTTTTTATCTTTATTTAACCATGCGCTTTTCACGATTGGAACATCTTTATTATGTTCTAAAAATCTATCTCTATTTGTCATCGGTTGCCTCACTAACGTTAAGTAATTCAGTTGCATCAATAATCAGATCGGAAATCGTGGTGGTGTTTTCAAGGCTAGCCATAAATATTATATGGCTCATTCCACCATCCATGAAATGTTCAAATCCAAGTTTTGATTTGCGAACTAATGTTAAAAAATCTTCGGGCGATAAAAATTTATATGCCGCATTGAGCATGTCAAATCTTCCATTTGTATAACTTTGCTCAATGGCGCATGAAACCTCATGCTTATATTTGGATGGTATCATTCTAGGCATAGAGGTTTTACCCGCATTTTTATATGATCTAACTTTCATTTTGTCCCTCACTAACGTTTGGTGTGATCCACAGTTCTTTATTGCCGCGCAACACAATTCTATTAAGTGTTGAATTTGATGTATTGTAATCATCCCGCAACTTAGCAAAGCTCTTGCCGCTTTTAATGAGTGCATAAATCTCTTTTTTATCATCCAATGTAAGCAAAGGAGGTCTTCCACCCTTGGCGCGTCCTTTGCGCTCACTCAACACGGTATTTTTACGCTTGTTCTTAGCGTCAATCGCACTATCAATGTCGTCAAGGACACAGCAATCATATAATTTTTCATCAACCACGCTGTAAAGGCTCGCTCCAAGGGCGCACAATTCTTTCATGGTTTTAAATATCTTCTGGCCCGATCCTAAAACGACCTCGTTCATAACAACAAGAATTTCATTACCACGGCTCATATCGTCTATTGCGTCCTGCAAACTATCATGCACAATGTCACAATGTTTGCTTAAATACTTCAATTGGTCTTTATCAGAACAGACACCAACGACTGCTTTATGATAACCAATATAATGCTTGTTTTCGTCTTTATTTAACATTTCATATCCTTTTAGGTATTGACTTATGATTTAAGTTATGACACATTGAGGAATAAGTCAATACTAATTACAAATAAACTTAACGCCCCAATAACGGGGTACATAAAAAAGGAAAAGAAAAAATGAGAGTTAACAATGACGTAACAGCCATATTATCAGCATCAACATTCGAGGGACTATTATTATTCCTTCCTGATGGACAGCTTGACCGTAAAATGTATATGGCAGTTAACAAGGTTCTTACTGATCTTGGCGGCAAATGGAACCGCGCAAAGAAGGCTCACGTCTTCACGATTGACCCTGCTGATATTATTGATGAAATTTGTATCACTGGTGAATATACCACCCGTAAAAAAGAGCTTCAATTTTTTGAAACTCCTGATAAGTTAGCGGCTGAACTCGTTGAAATGGCTGACATTCAGGACGGTGAAACAGTTTTAGAGCCTAGCGCGGGTCATGGTCGCATAGCAAGATTAATACCTAATGTAAGAGCTGTTGAAATAGATAGTCATAATTGTCATACATTGTTAAACATCGGTATTAACCCGCATCATGGCGACTTCTTAGAATACAATGAAAAGGCTGATGTGATAGTTGCTAATCCACCCTTTACAAAGCAACAAGATGTTGACCATGTAACACATATGATTGAACTGGCAAACCGTCGAGTTGTGGCTGTTATGTCTGCATCGGTCATGTATCGTGAAAATAAAAAGACATTAGAATTTAAAGAATTGGTTGATCAATACGAGCATGAATTTATTGAATTGGATGAAGGCGTTTTCAAAGAGAGCGGCACCAATGTAAAAACCGTAATTTTAGTATTAACAAAATCGTAACTTAACGCCCCAATAATAAGCCCCGCAGTTAATTCTAGCGGGGCTTTATTTATTCATCGTCCATATGGTAGTTAAAATCTTTATATTCAAACTCACGCCTTAGTGCCTCGCTTATTAGGTCTAACAACAAAACCATTTGAACTACGGTAACTTCCACGTCAATCGGTAATGCGTCAGGATATGATGTTCTAACATATGTTCTAACACGTTCGTCTTTTTCGTATGATACTACGCTGATATACGGGTTCATTTTATTCTCCTATCATTTGTGGTGTTGCAATTGTTCTGCCAACCTCGCCAAACTCTTTGTGATATACTACTAACTTCATTGTTTGCCGCGCTCTCCAGCCTCCAGAGGCCGCGTATTCATCTTTAGGTGCGAGTATTCCGTGAGATTCTGTTGTTAAACCTGGGTGTTCCTTAATATGGTCGTGGTGAACATGCCCTGTATGCACAACTCTAAAGTCCGTCCTGCCCCATATCTTAGGAAAGTCCGTAGCAATAACTAGTGGTAATTTGTCCATCTTTATTTTATCGCCATGATGTGTAGCTATTAAGTTCTTGCCAAATTCTACAACATGAATATTTCTAGGTGAACGGTCTGCTATTACTCTAGGCTCATCTTCATAGTGAGAGTAGAACATTTCCATAAATACCGCCATTGGGTCAGCATCATGATTTCCTAGTTCAATAATCAAATGCACGGTGTCGTGTTTTTGTAATGCCGCACGTACTAAATAACGAATAGATTTAATTGCCGCACGTACTACTTTTTGGAACCTGCTATCAGCGTCCATAGCATGACCACCCTTAACGGTTTCTTGACTTCGCCCGTTAAAATGCAGGAAGTCACCTAACAACAATATCGCAGAAGTTTTACTTGCTGGTGCGGCATCAACTAAATAGTCCATTGCCCTACACAAAACATCTTCTGATTTCTTTAGATCGTAATTATCCCCGCCTGTTTCTTCTCCCCATGCAAGCATACCCATATGATGATCCCCGACAGGGTAAACAGCCATTAAATTCTCAAGCCCCTTCTTTGGTGGGTCAACCTTTTTCGCCTTGGGTATTTCTTCGCACATAGCCTCAATTACAGCTTTTTGTGCAAGTTCCTGCCGTTCTTTATCAAGGTCGGTTTTAATCCATTGGGCTGTAACAGAGCCATCTTTACCGTATAAGGTAGAGACACCCTTAACCATATGTCCCTCTGCCGCCATATGTACCATATCATGGTCTGGCGAATATCCACGACCAACTGCGGTCTTGCGTCTATGTTGGAAAGTGCTTTTTGCTATGCCTAAATGGTCAGCACAAGCCTGATCCGTCTTATATGTGTTGTAAACGTCAATAGCTTCTTTGAGCTTTTCATCTGTTAAATAGTGCATTAATAAAATCCTTTAAATTTAATGTAGTGTAATCTATTTATTCAATAATTGCAATAACTTAGCTTTTCGGTCTATCTAGCCGTTCTAATTCCTCGTGATGCTTCCGCGCAATCTCACGAATTTCTGCGGTGGTTATGTCTTGTGATCCCCGCATTTGCTCATCAAACTCCTTAGTCCAGAATTGTGATTTTATCCATTTAAGTATATTCATAATCTTTCCTTATAAGTTGTTAATAATTCTTTACCCTCGTAATCCAGATCAATACCGTACATCTCGCAAAACTTCTTATGACCTAACATGTGAATACCATACTTCCCTTGGTGATGGTCTGGACATAGTGGCGTACAATGATAATGATTTCTCTGTATTCTACCACTATCATCGCTCGTTACATGATGGATAGATGGCTCTCTCTCACAAACTAAGCACCCCTTTTCGCGTAACCAACTATGGAACAACTTTTCTTTCGCGTTTGGGGTAGGTCGCCACTTAGGTTTTATACGCCCGACCTTCTGACCTTTGGGATTGGCAATCATTTTCTGCGAACACCACAACGGGTGCATTTCTCAATCGGTGGCGTGTAACCTGGCAACGGATTTAATAATATCCAATGATGCCCGAACCGTTTACACCACCATAATGTTAGCATCTTTTTCATTATTCGTTCCTCTGCATATCGGTTGGGTCGGTTAAGTGTATTCCATACTCACCCGCCATTGTTTGTAATTCTTCCATGAACTTACTCATTTGCTTCTTACCCATCTGACTAATTGACGGGTATAGATTTTTATCCTCGCCCTTTTTATTGGTGTGGACGGTAGGTGTTAAAAGCAATTCACGCAAGTTTATATCTTGGTGTATCTTATGCTCACCCGTAACTTCACGGATCTCATCCACCCACTTCCAATATAAGGAACACTGGTCATTAGTTTTCTTTGGGTCGTAAATCTTTATAATAAGCTCGTGAGGCTTTGAAAGGTCTAACCCCTTCATTACCGTCACGGCTTTTATTATATCATATTCGTCACGAAGTATCATTGATCTGATCCGAACAACGCACCAGCTTCAACACGTAATTCAGCGTATAAGCTAGGGTCTAATTTCTTCAATAAGAATATAGCACCAATCATTTCACCATTACTAGGTTTTGGCGGTGCATAGCCAGAAGCAGACCACATATCACGCGCATCATCTGCCTGTTTTAGTTCCGTTAGAATAAGCTGGAATAGCTCGTCAGGGCCACCAATACGCTCAGGATGAACCGTTAACGCTGATGGGTGGTAAACACCATCTCTAGGTTTGAATGGCGACTTCTCAACATCTGCCTGTTGTAGTTTCTCAGTTTCTACGGCTTTCTCAGCAAAGTTACAATCATTATCAGCATCGCTTACCACGTTGGAAAGTGCGGCTAAAATATAGCGTTTGTAGTAAGTAAGTTCACTACCGAGGTCTTGAGGCTTAACGGCATTTCTTAATGGTAATGCAAAATGATTAACAACCTCGCCATCCTTATGTACTACCTGTCCGTGAAGCCCTATTGCGTCACCAAATATTTGTGTTGTATATCTGATGGACAAGTCGTGAGCATCAAACACAGGCAACACAGCGTCACGCAACGCCTTGAAGTCTACATATTTAAAATTAGTTTTGCCGTAATTTACAGCGGCATTAAATGCAATTGCACTAGGCATAGCATGTAACGCTTTATGATATTGTTGTGCTGGTGTTAGTTCTATCTTCTTATTCATAATCTATTCCTTAAAATAATCTTTGATACCTTGGATAGTTTCCACCATCCCGTTAAATATTAATGAACACGCTAGAATTATGAACCCGCCCATTATTAGCATTATTAGTAAATCTATCATTCTGGTTTCCTATCAAACATTCCCGCACGCATTTCATCTTGAAAATCTTGAGCCTGTTGTTCGCTTTGCATTTCCTCGTGCATTTCATCAATAGCCTCGTGACAAGCCTTTTCACTTTCAGCCGTTCCGTATAGTTGAACGTCAAGATAATCGTCAGGCCCACAATAGTCTTTATGACACCAATCCCAATCGTGGGATCTATCACCAATCGGTTTTGGGTCTACACTTATTTCACAATCTCTATACATCATTATTTTAACTCCTCAAATGCTTGGTGCAGAACTGCGTCAGCTACACTTATTGTTTCGGTGCTTCCAAAAGTAGGGCGTATCCAAACTTCACGCAACTCACCATAAATATCTAAGCCATCGTTTGATGCGACTGTAATATCTGAGATTACCCAATCGCCTTCGATTTTCTCAAACCATGCCTCTACTTGAACAGGAATAACCCCGTTAATGTTATATGTAAATTCGATATGTTGTGACATTTTATTTCTCCTGTTTGTTTCATTTAACTTACCCTACTTATAAAGCAATCAATTTAGGTGTCAAGCAAATAATACATTGACCTTTCAAATAATATAATGTAAGGTGTTTTTGAACTTAACCAAAGGAAAGAAAATGGAACTACCATCTACACAAGATTTTATGATCAGTATCGCATCCCGACTTACTAAGATTGGCGGCACTATGAAAGAGTTATCAAAGCGAACTACATTATCACAAGCATCATTAAGCAATGCAAAATGTGGCTATGCTAAATTTACATTTGAAAAAGCGAATATGATTAATAAAGTTGTTACTGATATGGAAAGTGAAGCGGAATGACCTTTTGCATTGTACTACCGTTCCCAATGTCCGTAAATACGCTTTACACCAACGTAAGGGGTCGTGGGCGTGTAACAACGGGACGTTATAGGGATTGGCAATGGGAAGCTGCTTTGATGCTTAAAAAGCAAACCCTGCGTAAATTCGATAAGCGTGTGGATATTGAAATACGTTGTGGCAAAGGTCGTGCTAACCAGGATATATCAAACTTGATAAAAGCAGTAGAAGATACTTTGGTAAAAAATGACATCTTAATTGACGACAATAAGAAATACGTTCGCTCAGTCAAAGCATCATGGGATGATGATGTTGCTGGATGCGTGGTATTTATCGAGGAGTGTGACGAATGATTAAGCCACAAGAAATAATGATAGCAATGGGGGATGACAGTTACCGCCCGTTACTATGGAAAATGATGAAATATGTGCCAATCAGTAAGGTTGAGGTGCAAGAGATTATCAGCAAAGGAACAACGGGTATTTATGAAAAGCATGAGGAGCTAGTTGCTTGGTGCTTGGGATTGAATAACAAATTTCCTAAAGGTTATGAGCCTACCGAGATTGTGCAAGAGGTTGCGCCAAGACAATTAATCATGGGATTTAGCGAAAGACCAATTAAATATAAATATATGGGCGTGTTTCAAGTTGGTTCTGGCAAGCACCGTGCATCAATTTGTGATGGTGGCGTGACTAGGCACTTAGGAACTTACGACACGGCAAACGAGGCGGCAATGGCTTACAACGATGAAGCCGCACCACTAGGTAAGCCGTTAAATATAATTATCGGGCCATTAACTAAGATGATAACCTTTGATGGAACGGTTACAGAAATTACTATCGAAACTTACAATGAAATTAAATCAATACTAAACAAAGGATAAAATATGGCTGGATCAGTGAATAAAGTAATCATCGTGGGAAATTTGGGAAAAGAGCCTGAAATTAGATCGATGGGCAATGGTCAGGTGGCTAACTTAACTGTAGCTACTTCCGAGAGTTGGAAAGATAAATCTGGTGAGCGTCAGGAACGTACGGAATGGCATCGTGTAGTCATCTTCAACGAGCATTTAATCAAGGTAGCTGAAAACTATCTACAAAAAGGCTCGAAAGTTTATATCGAAGGTGCGTTACAGACCCGCAAGTACGAACAGAACGGTGTTGAAAAATACACTACCGAGGTCGTGCTACAGAGGTTCAATGGTGAGCTAACTATGTTGGATAGTCCTAATAAGATAGAGGAGCGGCACCCACCACTACCAGCACCAGAACCAGAACTATCAGACGAAATCCCATTTTGATAACTAACATGCACGAGGTGTGTAAATAACTGGGCCGTGAGATTGTTTCCGCAGTTTCACGGTCATTTTTTTAAACACCCTTGATTAATTCGAAAAACAATATATAGTAAAACTTGAGGCGAAAAAATAATATTGGTTGCTCTTTATTAGGTTTTTGCTGTCCCTAACCCGCCTCATTCATTTCTAGGACAGCACAACATAGGGATAGACAATGGCAACAACACCTTTCTTTTCTTGGAGGTCATCTTTTCAAAAAAGTGATTTAGCTTCCACAACGAAATTAGTTTTATTTTGTATTTCCACTTATATGAATGATCACGGCACAGGATGTTTTCCTAGTATTGCCACATTAATGATAGACACTAGTTTATCAAATAAGGCAGTTATTACCCATATTAAAAAAGCGTCAGAAGCAGGATTTCTTGATGTATCTTTACATGGATATTCTGGTCAGAAATGGAAACGGAATGAGTATAAAATTTCCCTTCCTAATCATAATAAGGTGGTGAACGTCAGTCCAGAAGGTGGTGAACCTGACGACCAGAAGGTGGTGAACGAGGTTCACACTAATACTCCAGTTAATACTCCAAAGAATAATAAAATTATAATAAAAGAATTTGAATACTTCTGGCAAGCATATGGCTCGCATGGAAGCAGGAAGACCGCTTTAGATAAATATATCATTGTAAGACGCAAGACGGATCAACAGACTTTGTTGGATGCAAATAAGAGGTATGACCAACATTTAAAAATTGAGGATTGGAAGAAAAAAAGAGGTTGCACGGTGTGGCTCAATCAAGAGGGGTGGGTTGACGTGTTCCCATCAGCACCATATGTAAAGCCATCATGGCAAATGTAAGGGAGAGAGAGAATGACACTAGATGAAGCATTAAATCCGAAGATTAGTTTAAGTGATATTAATACAGGAAAGATTAATTTCTGGGAGCTTTCTTATAATCAGGTTGATTTGGCTGTTCTGGCTGAAATACTAAAAAGTGACGCTGAATTATGGGATGAATTGGAGAACAAAAATGCAAAAGAGCGAATTAAATAAACTAGAGATAGAACCAGAAATATTCACATGGTTTGAAAGCAGAGGTATTGAATACGAGGCACTATCGTATGCAGGAATAGTAACGGGAGCTACTTACACAGGGAATGGTATTAACGTATCATTCCCACGCTATGATAAAAATGGAGACATATTAAAATCACGTAGCATTACCGTAAGAGAAGGTAAGTGCGATGAGCCTGTAACAATGAAGGGTATTGAAAGTTTCTATAATGACCAAGGGTTAGACTTAGCGATAGAAGAAGAAAAGCCGCTAGTCATATGTCAGGGTGAGATGGATAGCCTTTCGTTAATACAGGCGGGTTATGCTTGGACAATAGCCTATATTGACGGTGATGATTTACTTTGGAATAACCGAGAACGATTAAAAAAATGTAAGAAAGTAATTCTTGCAGGGTTTGATAATGAGATTGGTAAGGAATTTAATGACATAATTTCAAGACAACTTGGTATAGAAAATTGTCAGTTCTTAGTTTATCCAGAAGGTAGCCGCACCATCAATGATGTATTGGTCAATTCTGGCGGTGTAAAGGTCACAGAGACGGTCAAGGATGCGCGAAACTACCCTGTTGTGGGTTTGTACAAACCAAATGAGTTTCCGCCTATTCCTGACGCGTTAAAGAAGGTTCACCCAACTACGTTAGGAAGAGAGCATAATCATCATTTAAAAATCATGCTTGGCAAGTTTATGGTTGTCACGGGTATTCCAGGACACGGCAAGTCAACATGGACTGACGGGTTAGTTATGAACCTAGCTAAAACAAATAATTGGAACGTATGTGTATGCTCAACAGAAATTGACAATGAAGAGTATCAAGAAGAAAGCTATCATAGATATTTGAATAGACCGTTCGAAGATGTAAATAAAGACGAACAACAACGGGCGATAGATTTCTATCAAGAACATTTTACGTTTATCACCAACAATACCATGAAAGATGAATTGGAATTATCACTTGAGAAATTATTAGAGCTTGCCAAAATTGCTATTATTCGTGATGGAGCGAAAGTGCTATTACTTGATCCTTGGAACGAGATAGAACACAATCGTAAGAATGGTGAGAATGAAACAGAATACACAGGCCGCGCTATTCGTATGTTAAAGAAATTAGCTAAACAGTTTCGCATATTAGTTATTGTAGTTGCTCACCCTGCAAAGCCTGACCAGAAAGCAAAAGAAAAAATACCCAATCTTTATTCAATAAATGGCTCGGCAAATTGGGCTAATAAAGCTGATTATGGTGTTGTAATATATCGTGAGAATATGGACGGTGTTGGAACAAAAGTTATAACTAGTAAAATTAAACGGCATGGTGCGATGGGTTATGTTGGCGAGATAGATTGTCAATTTGACGCTAGGACTAGACGTTTTAACGAGGCGTAATGAAAACATAAGGAGAGATACGATGAGAGAGATTAAATTTAGAGCGTGGGACACAACATCAGGCTATTATGATTTTATGGCATTTCCTAGCTTAGAGAGATTAGGAGATTATCACGAATGTATGGGGCATGAGATTATGCAATACACAGGCTTAAAAGACAAGAACGGCAAAGAGATATATGAGGGGGATATTATAGACGAGGGTATAGTACGATTTGGCATAGTCGATATTGAAGATAATGAGGGTTGCTCATACAATCAGGTGTGCGGGTTTTATATTAAAGATTTACGTTTTAATGACGAGTATCATATGGATTTACGTGACACGGAAGTAATAGGCAACATACATGAAAATCCAGAACTATTAAAGGAAAGCTAATGGCTAAAACAATTAACAAACGAAAATTTATATACAAGGAACCACGCATCCCAAAGAAGCAACGCACGACAGTAAACACAGCCTTAACGTGCAAGAAGAAACCCGCAGTCTCAGACCATGCGCTTGTTAGATATTGCGAGAACGTCTTTAAAATGGACTTTGAACCGTTGCGTGACAAGATCCTAACACCAAAGAACGTGAAGCTAATTAACAACGGTGCGGCTTCCATTAAAGTCGATGGTGGGAAATTCACGATTGCGAATAAATGTATAACAACTTTTATCCCAGATTAGGAGAATACGATGATTAAGAAAGAAGTTTTAATAGGCGATTGCCGTTTGATATTAGGTGATTGTTTAGAGGTTATGCCTACGCTTGATAAGATTGATGCTGTTGTTACTGATCCGCCTTATGGAACTACAGCCTGTAAGTGGGATAGTATTATTCCCCTTGATACTATGTGGGGTGAATTAAATAAAATTACTAACGATAAATGCCCTATTGTTTTATTTAGTTCTCAGCCTTTCACCACAAAATTAATATCTTCTAATTACGAGATGTTTAAATATTGTTGGGTTTGGGATAAGGTTAAACCATCAACGGGTTTACATTGTAAGATTATGCCCCTTAGAAAAACAGAAGATATAGTTATATTCGGAACAAATAGTATAAATTATTATCCTCAAATGGTTAGATGTGAAGCTAGAATTGATAAATCAAGGGTAGCTAGTAATGGAGAAACTTTTGGTGGTAAAAATGTATTGAGGCAACATTCAAACGATGGTTTAGAATATCCTAAAAATATTATTACTTACACAAATGCCAATCAAAGTAATCGAGTACACCCTACACAAAAGCCTGAAAACTTAATGAAATATATTATTAATACTTATACTAAAGAAAAAGATATAGTTTTAGATTTCACAATGGGAAGCGGTACAACAGGCGTTGCATGTGCCAAGCTAGGGCGCAAGTTCATCGGTATAGAACTTGACCCCGATTATTTTGAAATAGCCTGTGAGCGCATACGCAAAGCATATGAACAACCCGATTTATTCATAGCACCACCACAAAGAACAATACAAGAACAATTACTATAGCCTTTTGTAAAAAATGGTGTTACTATGTGTAATGTTTAAACTAAGTAATAAATCAATAGAGCGAATGGAGGGTGTTGATGAACGCCTGATTGACATTGCTCATTTGGCTATAAAGATTACCAAGACCGACTTTGGTATTCCGCAAGATGGCGGTTTTAGAAATACACAGTGTCAGAGAGAGCTTTATGAAGACGGGAAGTCAAAGGCTGATGGTGTTAAGTACAAAAGCCGCCATCAGTCGGGGCTTGCTCTGGATTTCTTCGCCTACGTGAATGGCAAGGCTAGTTGGAATGAATTACATTTAGCAATGGTTGCGACAGCCTTTTTACAGGCGGCATCATTGCTTGGTCACAAGGTTGAGTGGGGTGGCAACTTTCGTAGTTTCAAAGATATGCCCCATATCCAGTTGAAGGATTAGTATGGCTATAGCTCACAGCACCACATCAACAGCAACGGCAGGGGGAGCTAGTACCACAACGATAGCGTCATTTGTTGTTAGTGGAACTGATCCTGTTTTGGTGGTTAAGGTAGCCACTAAAGGCTCAGGAATTACGGTTAGCAGTGTTGTATTTAATACTACAGAAACTTTCGACGCAGTTGGCACGGATATTAATGGTGATGCCAGAGCGTCTATGTACGTCCTCCCTAATCCAACAGCTACCACAGCAGATGTAGTTATAACTTTGTCGGGCGCGGCAAGGCATGTTTCTGCATGTTCGCTTTATACAGGCGTGGATGATGCAACACCAATTAGGGCGGCGGCTACAACAACAGCAAACGGCACGGATGCCGCTCCTACTGTAAACGTAACTAGTATTTCAGGTGAGATGGTAGTTGATAGCATGGCGCAAGTAAGTGCTGGGCCAGATACGGCAACAGCGGGTAATACAGAACGAAGCAACGCACAAGCAACGGGTGGCGGTACTGATACTGTCGGCGCAAGTCAAGAATTAGCGGGTACGGGCGGCGCAGATACAATGGATTGGTCAATGTCTAGTACAGATAATTGGGCTATTGTTGGTGCTGCGTTGCAAGAACCTTTTACAGTATCATTTTTAGCGGCATGGGCGGCAGGATCAAATAGGATTATACAATGAAGAAGAACGTAGCAACGCAGGACATCGGCGCACAGATGATAATTGCATCTAGTGGTGAGGCTTTCGCAGGAACAACAACGGTTTATGTAACAGGTGATGGTGGTACTCAAGCTCTCGGCGGTACGGCTTCGGGTGTTTGTACCTCAGAGGGCAACGGCTATTTTAGTTATGTACCCACTCAGGCAGAGACAAACTATGACCACATTGCATTTACGTTTATTGGCACGTTAGCAATACCAGCTACAATTCAAGTGTTCACAAGTTTCCCGCAAACGGTTGACAATGATGTGCTTGCTTCTGGGGCTACGGGATTTGCGGCTATTGATACGGTGGTTGACGCAATCAAAGTTAAGACAGACTTCTTACCAAGTGTAACGGCAGGTGGTGCGGGTGGCGTATTCATAGCGGGAACTAATGCCGCGACTACGGTTACAACATCGTTCACTACGACATTTACAGGTAATTTGACTGGCTCGGTTGATAGTGTCACAGGCGATACGAAACAAACAGGTGATAGTTTTGCAAGAATAGGCGCGGCAGGAGCGAGTTTAACTGACCTTGGTGGCATGAGTACGGCAATGAAAGCAGAGGTGAATGTTGAAGCACTTGACGTTGTAAATACAGATACAATGACATTAATTGGACAGGCAACACCGAGTAATACACCAACAATGCGTGAGGCACTTGGCTTTGTTTATAAGATGCACAAGAATGAGAAGTGGCAAACTGCAACGCAACTAAGTTTATACAACAATGCAGGAACGGTTGTAGATCAAAAAGCAACAGCAAGTGACGATGCAACAACAGCTAAATTAACTGGAATAGTGACAGGCCCATAAGGATACTAATGGCTATACTGCTTATTATATTAAACGATAAAACCCACAATACAAATCACCCTGCTAAGTTAGCGAAGCGCGGTGATGTTGTTGGTGTTTTTGGCGATAATCACGTTTTTGGTAGGCGCGAAAGTATTATACAATGGGTGGCTGATGGCTTTGATGAGGTAGATTACCCCGCACATTATCTGATTATGAAACTGCCTAAAACTGTCGCACAGGTGGAGGGGTGGATGGCAAAGAATAATTTAGATAGTACATGGTTGGATGATGTTAGTAACCCTAAATTCCTCTGGAGTGTAGACTTAACAGGTTTATCCCACGATCAATTTAAGTTTAATGTTACTTTAGCTCAATGGGATAATTTTAAATCGAGGGTACGTCACAAGCGAGATGATAACACTCTTACGGATAGGGGTGTGTAATGGTAACGTCCGTAATAGTTGCCTCATCAGGCGGTGATTATACTACACTCAGTGCGGCAGAGGGCGCAGAGAATACAGATTTAACGGGTCTTGGTGACTTCACATTTAACTGTGAGGGCTTCGAGGACACTACCGATGTAGGTTTTTCGGGGTGGACAACAACAGCCTCAGATAGAATTATAGTCAAGGCGGCGGTAGGGCATGAACATGATGGTGTGCCTTACGCGCAAAGCGGCGGCGGATATAAAATTAACACCACCACACTAACACCTATAAGGTTTGGTGAAGATTTTGTAACGCTTCAAGACATTGAAACGAACTCTAGTTCGGGTGGCGCAATTTCGTTTGCAGGGATAACATCTGCAAGTGATATTATTGTTAATCGGTGTATTCTTACAGATACTAGGGCAAGCGCGTCTACAAGTTATGTTGTATTTGGATCAGTCGCTAACTTAAATCTAACACTAGCTAACTGCCTTATTCTAGGTAAAGCAAGGGCGATAGACACGCGTAACGCAACCTCTGTTGCAATAGATAACTGTACAATGTTCACAGATGCGGCAGCACTTGGTCTAATTGCTGACACAGAACTTACTTGTAAAAATACTTATGTGGGCGGTTATTCAACGGAAGATTTCTGGACAGGTGGTGCGGCTCCCGCAGGTAATAATAACGCGAGTGCGGACACTACCGCCACCACAGATTATACAACAAGCCTTATTAGTAAGGCGACTGCGGATCAGTTCACTAACCCCACAGTAGACACAGCTACATGTGACTTTAGTTTAAAATCAGGTAATGCTTTAGAAGATGCAGGGGCAACTCTCACTTATGCTGACGATATAACAAACACCACACGAGCAGGCACTTGGGATATTGGCGCGTATGAAACTGTGGCGGGGCCATCTTCAGGCATAAACACCCGCTACAGACGCTTCTCAATGATGAACTTCGGCAAGGGTACATTACTTGTAGACCCTGCCACGAGTGGTGTAGATCAGGGTGAGAGGCAAACATTTTTAAATGCTTATTCAGGTATATCATTTAGTAACCCTGCACCCGCTACAGATACGGAATTATTAACAACTTTACAATCTATGGGTCGTGGCTTCGGACAAGCTAGAGCCGCACGTCTAGGAGGCGAACTACAATGAAGATTTCATCAGGAACAGTTGACCAATATATTTATTTTGTAGCGGTTGATAGCACCGACCTCAAGACTAGGGAAACAGGCCTAACGACTTTCACGGTTTATCGTTCCAGAAATGGTGCGGCGGCGGCGGTTATGACAACGCCAACAGTCAATGAAACTGATGCAACAAACATGCCAGGGGTTTATGAACTTCTACTTGATGAAGATATGACTATTGGCGCGAGTAATGATGATGAAGAAATGGCTTTTCATATTACTCAGGCGGCAATGGCTCCTGTTACAAGAACAATAAATCTATATCGCTCTAAAATAACAGGCGGTAACACGCTTGACGTAACAGCCACAGGGGCGGCAGGTATTGATTGGGGTAATGTAGAAAATAAAACGACTGCGAATGATTTGTCAGGAACAGACATTCAGCTTGTAGATACGGTTACGACTTATACGGGCAACACCTTGCAGACAATAGATGCGGCTACATTAAATGATGTCGCTGCAACAGATATTGTTTCAAATGGTGCGATTACTACTTTAACAGGCTCGGTTGTTAGTGTTGATTTATGTGACTTAACCACATTAACTACCACAACTACAACAAATACAGACATGGTAACAGAACCACCAACGGTCACGCAGATGTGGGACACAGACATAAGTGCGCTTGTTACCGCTAATGGTGGTGCGTTATTGCTCAAAGATGTACCAAGCACAATAGAGTTTAATAATAGGACTATTTTATCAACGGATTATTTTGATCCTGCGATTGATGCTGTAGCAAACGTGACACTTGTGGCAACGACAACAACAAACACCGATATGCGCGGAACTGATAGCGCGGCACTTGCAACGTCATTAGCTACGGTTGATACAAATGTTGACACGCTTATAACTAATCAAGGCGATTGGGCAACGGCGGTAGGATTTGCGACACCGACAAATATTACAGCGGCAACGGGTATTGTTTTATCTGGTGTAACACATACGGGTGCGGTTATCCCAACAGTTACATTGACTGATACAGTGACCACTTACACAGGCAACACTAAACAAACCGCAGATAATGATGTTAGGCTGGCGGCAAATAATACGCTTCTGCTCGACATACCGACAGTGAGTGAGTTCGAAGCTAGAACACCAACGGCGGCAGAACTTGCCTATATAGTGGGTAATGCGGCGTTAGGTGTACCAGTTACATTCGCAAGCGGAACTACAACAACAGGTGTATTCACAGCAAGTACGGGTGTGGACGGAACAACACCAGACGCAACGGATGACCACTACAACGGGCGGTTATTAGTATTCACTGATGGCACACTTATTAACCAAGTTACGGACATTACTGATTATGTCGGGTCAACTAGAACAGTCACTATCACAGCAATTACATCCGCAGTCGGAGCATCTACAACGGCGAGGTTAATTTAATGGCGGTTAGCGGTTCACAAAAAACAAGGCTAGGTGCTTATCTTTCGGGCGTTGGTAAGAAATTAACTATCACAGCCAAGACACCAGACGGGATTACTGAAACAGTTTTAGACTTCGGTAGGGGTTTAATGAGGGCAATGAGCAGAGGAATTGAGAGATGACTATACGAGCAACGAAGAACGCAATATATTATTTATCTTTCCCTGCGATTGATAGCGCAACACCTGCTAATTATAAATCAGGTGTTAGCCCCGTTGATACGGCTTACTATAAAGATGGTGCGGGTGCGTGGACTACCTTGGCGATAACCGATGCGGCAACAGAGATAGGCTCGACAGGTGTTTATGAAATAGACTTTAGTGCAACGGAAATGAACCATGATAAAATTATAGTTAAGTTTGCTGTTTCTGGTATGGCTGATGATGCTTACCAATTCGACACGACTTACATTGATGCAGACGTACTTGCTATTTCAGGTGACACAACAGCGGCAGATAATCTTGAGGCTACCTATGACGGAACGGGGTATTCTGATGACAATGCCCCTGCAACACAGGCGCAGGTTGGTTCATTAGCTACAGGTAGTAGCGCGATTTCAACACAGGCTGAGAGTTATGTATTAACAACGGGTACGCAATCAAGCGGAACGATTACTGATACCGAAACCCTTGACGGTGTTTATCATGAACATACCGATAGTGCTGGTGTTATGGATTTATATTATCAGTTTGATGTAGGGCCAAGTGGTACGGCAACAGATACTTTCTTAGACTATGTTCTAAATGGTAGTAACGATAGTTTAGACGTTTTTGCTT
>TARA_R110000772_G_scaffold18400_30_pt1 | contig 41491 bp, 39 predicted proteins | sample TARA_R110000772 | Tara Oceans TARA_R110000772 (sample SAMEA4397948) | marine metagenome | biome: Polar Biome; feature: [SRF] surface water layer (ENVO:00010504); material: water (ENVO:00002006), including particulate matter (ENVO:01000060) such as... | depth 5 m | reverse complement strand
GCTGGCGGCGGTGCGGGCGACCGAGCGCGGGCCGCGCCTGCTGCCTCCGGGCCAGCCGCTTGATCTGTTTGTGACCGTCACAGATTTTGTCGGCCATCCCGAAAAGCTGCAACTCCACAGCCCGCCGGACGCGCTCGAGATGGAACATCGCATCACGATCGGCTTTTCTACGAGAGGTAAGCGAGACGATGCGATTGCCGACCCCGCAGCGCTGACCTTTGCCGGTCGCGCCACCGCCAGTTTTCCCGGTGCTTTTCCTCCGTTCACGGTGCGGGAGCTGGACGGACTTCTGGCAGAGCACGGCTATGTCTGGGAAGGACGTTCGGCCTTCCTGAAGCGTATCTTGCCCAGCCAGTTTCTCGCCGGAACCGCAGAGGATACAGTATTGATCGACGGCTCCGTCCTCGCCAATGCGCCGTTCGCGCAGGCGATCGAAGCCTTGAAGAACCGTCCTGCGAAGCGGGAGGTCGATCGCCGCTTTGTCTATATTGATCCACGGCCCGATCTCGATGTGGCGAAAAGCGATCGCGCGATGCAGCGCCTGCAAGCCGTGCAGGAGGCAGAGAACGAAGCACTGCCCGGCTTCTTCTCGACGATCTTCGGCGCCATCTCGAACATTCCGCGGGAACAGCCGATCCGCGACAATCTCAACGCCATTGCCGGACGATCCAACCGGATCACGCAGATGCGTCTGATTACCGAGAATTTGCGGGGCGAGGTCGAGCAGCATGTCGAAAGCCTGTTCGGCCGGACCTTTTTCCTCGACCGTCCGACAGCCGCGCGGGTGGCCGCCTGGCGTCGCAAGTCGCGGGACAAGGCTGCCAAGCTCTCCGGTTTTTCCTACAGCGCCTATGGCCACCTCAAGCTGGCGACGGTGATCGAGGATATTGCTCATACCGTGCGCCGGGCGAAATCCGATCCCAATGCTCATAACCACCCCGGTCTGCGCGATGCGCTCTGGGCCGAGATACGCCGTATCGGGCTCGACAATGTCGGACAGAAGAGCGGCGGACCGACCAAGCTGGCAGCGGAGTTTTTCCGTCAGCATGACCTGGGTTTCCGGGTGCGGCGACTTCGCTTCATGGCGCGGCAGCTTGCAGAAGATCTCGACCGTGCCAATCTCGCCGATTCCGAGGCCATGGAAGGCATGCATGATGTCATCTATGACTGCCTTTCGCTTTATCTCGAGCGCGAGACCATCGATTATCTCGGCGACGATTTTATCGTTCTGGCCGAACAGGCGGAGATCCGGCCCGGGGCGATGCTGACAGCACTGGCCAAGGCCCGGGACCTCACCGCTGCCGACGCGATTGTCGATGCCAGACTGGCGGCGGCACTGGCGATGATCCCGAAGGCGGAAAAGCGGTCAATGCTGCTCGCCTTCCTCGGTTTTCCTTTCTACGATATCGCAACCCTGCCGCTGCTTCAGGGCGAAGGGCTCGACGAATTCGATCCGATCAAGGTTGACCGTATCTCGCCGGAAGATGCCAGGACGATCCGCAAGGGTGGCGTAGCGGCGACGCTAAAGGGCATCGAGTTCAACAATTTCGGTGCCTTTTTCAGCCGCAGCTACCGCGAAAATGACTATCTCTGGGGTCGCCTCCATGGCGCCGACCGGATGATCGACATCATGCTGTCCACCCTGCCCATTGCCAAAAGGCCTGGTGAGGAGACCATTCTGGGCTTCAAGAAAACCATCTTCCACCAGATCGTCGACGAAGAGGAACCCCGTCTCACAAAAGTTGCCCCGTTGATCGCCTCCTTGCGCGACGAAATCGACAACGCGACACTCTAGCTAGTGAGGCTGCTCTTCGGCGTGCACCGGCTTTTGCAGGCTTTTGTAAACCGCTTCGACAAAGGCATCTCCCCCGACAAACGCATCCGGATTATTGTCCCATTGCGCAGCCGGTTTCATCGCCTGCACTTTTTCGAGTGACTTGCCTTCACCCTGCGCCTTTTCCACCGCGCCGATAACCGTCTTCAACATGTCGCGATAGGCTGTCAGATCCGCCCTGGTCGCCATTGGCCCGTGACCTGGAATGATCCTGGTCTCGTCATCGACCATCGCGAGTGCCTGTTCGGCCGCTGCGAGCACACCGCGAACATTACCACCGCTGCCCAGGTCAATGAAGGGAAGACTCATCTTGTTGAAGAACAAGTCGCCCATGTGCAGCACATTGGCCTTTTTCCAGAAAATGATGCTGTCGCCGTCGGTGTGGCCATGCTTCATGTGCCTGACCTGCACTTCGTCGCCATTGAGGTGAAGCTTCAGGCCATCGTGATAGGTCACGGTGGGCAGTGCTTCGGCAGGCGAAGCGGGATCATTGCCGCGTCCCGACTTCTGGATACCGAGCATCCGTTCGCGGACATGGTCATGGGCCATGATCAGAGCGCCGGCCTTGCCGAAATTCTCGTTTCCGCCGCTGTGATCACCATGCCAGTGAGTGTTGATCAGATATTTGACCGGCTCCGCGCCCAACTCCGCGATTGCCGCTTCTATCTTGGGGGTCAGCGGCGCGAATTGATCGTCGATCAGCACCGTGCCGTCCGGACCATAGGAAACCCCGATATTTCCCCCTGCCCCGAATAGCACCGCGATACCCTCGCCCAATGGCTCCGCCTTGATTTCCACCGCGGCGAAGCGGTCAGTTTCTTGCGCTATGCTTTCGGAGCAAGCGGACATGGCGAGCGATGTGGTCGCCAGCAAAGCGAGACTGAATGAGGTTTTGAGAGTGCGGTACATGGGAAATTCTCCTTGGGGCGAAATTGCTTTTAACCGATCATGTATCTTTGGCAAAAAACATCAGATTTACCAACCGGCCATCTTGCGGCGTCTTGCCAAACGCAGGCCCGCTGTTGTGAAACATCCACGGGCTGAACAGGATCAGCCGATTGAAGCGCATCGGCACGGTCATCACCTTTGTCCATTTTGCCGGATGATTGGTGTCCTTGTTGACCACATCCTCGATCAGCGCATTTATGTCGGAATAACCGGCTTTCATTATTCCCTGCATATCCGTCGGAACACGCTCCAGACCGGTCCGCTTGTGACGGAAAAAGTCGGTCCCGCCCTTGCAATGTTCGGGCAGCGACAAATAGAGTATTCCGGAATAGAAAGCCGGATCGATATGCACGCCGCTGCGCCCCTTGTCGCCTTTCAGCGTCACCCGACAATGCAGATGGCTGGTGTTGGGCGCGGCCTTGACCGATGCGTTGATGATGGATGATATCCGGTCATTCAACCCCTGGATATCCAGCGGCTTGGTCGAGATATGGCCGGGGTAATTGCCCTGTTTGTTTTCGGGATCATAATCCAGAGCCAGAGCGGCGTTGCGCGCCGCTACGGGGTCGGAAATAAAATCGTCAAGAATGAGCAGCGACGGCAGCATCACGAAGCTCTCCGACAGGATTGACCCGAATCAGCCGTTGGATGAAGCAGGCGGTCTGCGTTCATTTTACGAGCCGATGATCTGACGAACTTTACATAGTTTACAGGGTTAAGAAATTCAGTCCGCTCTTTCCCTTTCACCCCCAAATAGCGACTCAAACCACTGGTAAAGTGAGAGAAATCGAAAAAGGCCGGAATGCGGTACATTTGCTACCACTATCACAGATAGCGAGCGGTAGGACATTAATTTTTCGTCCGTGTTCGCCCGTTCACGACCAGAATTATAGCGATTTTCGGCAATATGTCAGCGCGTCGGCTACGCTTTGCCCAATGCGATAAAAATCAACGCAATGCTGACGCAATCGTCGACAATCCGCGCATCTCTGGCCTGATCCGCCAGCCAAAATAAAAGTTCCGTGCTAACGGTTAATCGGCCCGACTTCTGGCCGTTACTAGTTCTGATTGATGATTTCTCAGAAATATTCACATTCGCATTGGCACCGTCCCCACACTGTCCCATGCGATGTGATCAAGACCAAAATTTCTGAGCTTCGATCTAGCGGGTCGGGTTGGCTGGTCCCTTCCTGACCCGCTTATCATTCACCATCAAGCTCTTGCGAACTCACCCTGATTACATTGGGGAAATGGGGGTCCCGGCAGGGGAACCAAGATCGAGCGCGTCACTTGCTGTCGGCACGCGCCGGTCAGCGCAGCTTGATCAGAGAACTGCTCAGCCCGACGATGACAGCAGATATCCGGTCATGGACATTCAGCTTCTTGAACAGGCGCCGGATATAGGTGTCGATCGTAGCTTCGGAAATGGCTAATATTGTCGCCATATCCCCGTTCGATTTACCGCGGGAGATCCAGTATAGCACCTCCCCTTCCCGCTCCGAAAGAACGGGCAAGCTCTCACCCGCCTGATTGATAATCGCACAAATTCGCCGGTGGCAAGACTGGGCAAGCCCGATCAACGGCCTTACGACTGCCTCATCTTCCGACGAAATGGCCTTGCCGAAATTCATCGAAAAATAGGAATTTCTGCTCTGTGGACCGAAAAGCGGAACCGCCACACCATCAATAAAGCCCTTCTCGATCGAGACTTTCAAAAAGTTCTGGTGCTTTTCAGTCAGTTTCTGATCGGCGATTACCTGCTTCCAGGTCATTACATGGCCTATGGACATGACATGATCGGGAATGGGATCGGATTCCATGAAATCCGGGTCGAGATAGGTCGAGATGATATCTTGCGGATATCCGGCATGAAATACCGATGAACGCTTCGATACCTGGGAATAGAAAGGAGGAGTAAGGTGATAGGATATGGCAGTGACGCCCTCGGCCATCAACTGGTCGGACAAGTTATTCAGCTCCAGATAAACTGAATTGCCTTCCTTGACCGGATTCCATTTAAACACCATGCTTGGGACACACATTTCTAGCCATGGCATTCCTCAAGGGCAGCGAGTTTCGTCGCGCGTAATCCCTAGAAAAGAATATCACCATGCTAAAGCTTATAGCCGAAGCCGAGACAGGGGATAGGATAAAAAGGACAAATGCCGGGGGCTACCGTCCTCACTCGGAAATCGGACAATGGAGAGGCTGACCGAACCTGCCCCGTGGCAGCGTGACGTGTCTAATGGCCAGCGTTGTCATAGTAGTGGACGAAACTTCCATTTAAAAGATTAGAGACTATAAAAATTATGTTATCTGAAATCGAGCGCATATTTCCAAATAATTGCAAGAACATGAAGATCGACATTGATGATGTAATTGGCGTGCGGAAAAACCGCTCACAATTGTTCAATGAACAGTATTTTGCCAATAAATTCTGGGACATAATATTGGTATTATATAGCCAAGAGGTGAATGATCGCCCGATAAATGCGCAAGGAATTTCTTCGAAGCTCGACATCGATCAGGGAAAGGTTCTGCGATATCTGAAGGTCCTTTCAGCGGACAATCTCGTCTGTGCTTATGACCAGATGGCAGAAGATCAGTTCAATATTGCGGATGACAATTTGTCACTGACCCGCGCCGGGTTTGAAAATACGGCTACTGTCATCCAGCAGATGCGGCGTGTTTTTGGTCAAAGCGAAAATCAACACAGCTGATCTGGACAGGAATGCGCCTGCTCGGCTCCGACAGCCGCACAATTTCGCCCGATTGACGGATTGATTTCAGAATGCCGCCAGCGATGACGCTGACGGCACTCAGTCACTCGGTCAAATCTTCCCAGGCATCTTTCAGCTTGCCGAAGAAACCTGTCGAATTGGGCGTTTCGTCGCCCGTTTCGGTCTCCTGGAAATCACGCAGAATCTGCCGCTGCTGCTTGGACAGCTTGGTCGGCGTTTCGACTTCAATCTGGATCACCATGTCACCATTGCCGCGACCGCGCAGAACCGGCATGCCGGCACCGCGCTGGTGGATCTGCTTGCCGCTCTGGATACCGGCGGGGATACGGATATCATGTTTCTCGCCATCAAGGCCGGGAATGGTGATTTCACCGCCGAGCGCTGCCAATGTGAAGCTGATCGGAGCGCGGGTGAACAAAGTTGTCCCTTCGCGTTCAAAAATATCATGCCGTATCAGGTGTATGAAAATATAGAGATCGCCAGCTGGCGCGCCGCGCGCGCCGGCCTCGCCCTTTCCGGTCAGACGAATACGCGTGCCGGTATCGACACCCGCAGGGATATCGACTTCCAGCGTTTGTGGCTTGTCGACCTTGCCCTCGCCGTAACAGACATGACACGGGCTTTCGATTACCTCGCCACGCCCCTGACAACTGGCGCAAGTGCGCTCGACGACGAAGAAGCCCTGCTGGGCCCTTACTTTTCCGTGCCCCTGGCAGGTTCCGCACCGCTGGACACCGGTGCCCGGCTCTGCGCCGGAACCATCGCACTCGTCACAACCGACCGAAACATCGATTTCAATTTCGGTGTGCTTGCCGTGGAACGCGTCTTCCAGCGTAATTTCCATATCATAGCGCAGGTCGGCGCCGCGGGCCGGACCGCGTTGCTGCTGCTGGCCGCCGAAGCCACCGCCACCACCGCCAAATATGGTTTCGAATATATCGCCAATGTCATTGAAAGCAGCGCCCGCAAAACCGCCGCCGCCGGCATTGTTGCCGCCGCCGTTGGTGAATGCCGCGTGGCCGTAACGATCATATGCCGCGCGCTTCTGCGGGTCCTTCAGGACGTCATAGGCTTCGCTGATCGACTTGAATTTGGATTCTGCTGCTGCATCGCCCGGATTCTTGTCCGGGTGCCACTGCATCGCCAGCTTGCGATAGGAGGATTTCAGCGTCGCGCCATCGCAGTCACGCGAGACGTTCAACTGTTCGTAATAGTCAACTTCGGATGCCATATTCATGCTTCCCAATAAGCGAGAAGATCGTCGCCCCGGCAAAAGCCGGGGCCGCTGACATCAATCGCCAGCGGCTCCCGCCAGAGCGGGAGCGACGGTCTCATCTTTATTCAGCCGCCTTGGCATCATCTTTCTTGTCACCGTCTTCCGAGTCATCGACTTCGGAGAACTCGGCATCGACAACATCATCGTCAGCCGCCTTGGCCGCGGCATCTGCTGCTGCAGCGTCACCGGCGTCACCGCCTGCTGCCTGCTCGGCTTCGTAGATTTTCTGACCCATTTGCATGGAAACCTGTGCCAGCGCTTCGGACTTGGTCGTCATCGCTTCGGGATCGCCACCTTCGATGGCTTCCTTGGTTTCCTTCACCGCCGCTTCGATCTGGCCTTTGAGGTCGGCGTCAATCTTGTCGCCATGCTCTTCAAGCTGCTTCTCGGTGGTGTGGACAAGACTTTCGGCATTATTCTTGGCTTCCGCCTCGGCACGCCGTTTCTTGTCTTCTTCGGCAAATTTCTCGGCATCCTGAACCATCTGGTCGATATCGCTATCGCTCAGACCACCGGAAGCCTGGATCTTGATCTGCTGTTCCTTGCCCGTGCCCTTGTCTTTCGCGGACACGTTGACGATGCCGTTGGCATCAATGTCGAAGGTCACGTCAATCTGCGGCACGCCACGCGGTGCGGGCGGGATACCGACCAGATCGAACTGGCCGAGCATCTTGTTGTCCGCTGCCATTTCGCGTTCGCCCTGGAAGACACGGATCGTCACCGCGCCCTGATTGTCATCAGCGGTCGAGTAGACTTGCGATTTCTTCGTCGGGATCGTGGTGTTGCGGTCGATCATGCGCGTAAACACGCCGCCGAGGGTTTCGATACCCAGCGACAATGGTGTCACGTCGAGCAGCAATACGTCCTTGACGTCGCCCTGCAGAACGCCTGCCTGAATGGCGGCGCCCATGGCTACAACTTCGTCAGGGTTCACGCCAACATGCGGTTCCTTGCCGAAGAATTTCTGTACCGTTTCGCGGACCAGCGGCATGCGGGTCATACCGCCGACCATGACGACATCGTCGATCTCGCTGGCTTCGACGCCGGCATCCTTGAGAGCCTTCTTGCAAGGGTCGAGCGTGCGCTTGACGAGATCGCCAACCAGCTTTTCCAGATCGGAGCGGCTGATCGATTTGACCAGATGCTTTGGTCCGTTCTGGTCTGCGGTGATGAACGGCAGGTTGATTTCGGTAGTCTGCGCGCTCGACAGTTCGATCTTCGCTTTTTCGGCAGCTTCCTTGAGACGCTGCAGCGCGAGCTTGTCCTTGGTCAGGTCGATGCTCTCGGCCTTCTTGAAGTCAGCGGCGAGAAATTCGACCAGCTTGGCATCAAAATCTTCACCACCGAGGAAGGTGTCGCCGTTGGTCGATTTCACCTCGAAAACGCCATCGCCGATTTCCAGGATGGAAATATCGAATGTACCACCGCCAAGGTCATAGACGGCAATCGTCTTGCCTTCGCTCTTGTCGAGGCCGTAGGCCAAGGCAGCTGCGGTTGGCTCGTTGATGATGCGCAGCACTTCGAGACCGGCGATCTTGCCGGCGTCCTTGGTCGCCTGACGCTGGGCGTCGTTAAAATAGGCAGGTGTGGTGATCACGGCCTGCGTCACGGTCTCGCCCAGATAGGCTTCGGCCGTTTCTTTCATCTTCTGCAACGTATAGGCAGATATCTGCGACGGGCTGTAATCTTCGCCGCCGGCTTTCACCCATGCGTCGCCGTTGCTGCCCTTTACAATCTCGTAAGGAACCAGCTCCATATCTTTTTTCGTCATCGGATCATCGAACCGGCGACCGATCAGACGCTTCACGGCAAAAATAGTGCTTTCCGGGTTGGTCACTGCCTGGCGCTTGGCCGGCTGACCAATCAGGCGCTCGCCATCCTTGGTAAATGCGACGACAGACGGGGTCGTCCGTGCGCCTTCCGAATTTTCAATTACCTTTGGCTTTCCGCCATCCATAACGGCAACACAGCTGTTGGTGGTGCCCAGATCGATTCCAATAACTTTACCCATAATTCCCTCAATCAATTTTCTAACATTAGCAAAATTGCCGCCCGGCCCTAGTTAAATGGCACCGTTACGGCTTCGCAATGCGATATAGGTGGCATTTTTCTTGGCACAAGGCATCGGACATCCTACATTTGAAAAATCAACGCAAAACACCCATATCGGGATGGATTTATTAGGTTTAACTGAGGTGTCAGAATGAATAAGATTTCCATCATGCTCGCCGCATCGGCATCGTTATTGCTGGGTTCCTGCGGTCAGGGAGACATATTGTTCGCCGATAACGCTGTGGTCAATCTGTCCCCGGTCGAGGGCAATCCTTCTGCTGGCTATATGGATCTGCATGGCGGGCGCGTCGATGTTGAACTGGTCGGCGTCACTTCCGACGACGTTCTCCGCCTGGAAATGCACGAGACGATCGAGAAAGACGGAATGATGAGCATGGAACCGCTCAAGTCAATTCCGGTACCGGCAGGGAAGACCGTGAAGCTCGAGCCCGGCGGAAAGCACCTGATGATCTGGGGCGTGGGCGACTATTCGAAGCAGCGTGGGTTGTTGAAGATGATATTGATCTATTCCAACAATGACCGCATCGAAATTGACGCGGTGATCAAGAAGGCCGGTGACCCCGCACCCGTTGCCGAATAATCGGGAATCCGAATGACCGGCCGTGCGCTGACCGAGGCGGAAATTGGATTATGCATGTCCATTTTCGGCGAGGCGATCGACTATGACCGGGTCATGGTGTTCAACCGCAAATGGTGGCTGTTCCAGCATCCACGCGTCACCATGGCGCCGGATGGCAATCTCTGGTTTCACCCGAAGAGCAATCTCTTCTGCGACGATTTCTGTGGGTCACCGCGCAATATCCAGGCGCTGTTCATTCACGAAATGGTCCATGTCTGGCAACATCAGCAGGGGATATTCCTACCCTTGGCGCGCTATCCCTTCGCCCGATATGATTATGAACTGCTGCCGGGGAAGATTTTCTCCGAATATGGTGTTGAACAGCAGGCAGAGATCGTCAGCCACTATTTTCTGCTGAAACAGGGCGCCCAATTGAAAAATGGCTACCACATTGCAGATTATGGTGGACTACTGCCATTCTGAACAACGATACGGCGAGAAACGGAGATGGCCGGGAAGCATTGCCGCCCGACCACCATCGTCTGATTAATTACCGATTGCCTAGAAGCGATAGGCCAGTCCGGCGCTGACCACCCATGGGTCGATTCTGTGGCGCGTTCGCAAGACTTCGGTGTTGCCGGCAAACCAGCGTGCGGTCGTGTTGACGAAGTAGCGCTTTGCATCGACGCTCAGGCCCAGCCCATTGTCATTGATCGGCAGATCAAAGCCGGCCTGCAGCGCGAAGCCGACCTTGTCGTTCATTTTCTGCCGCGTGGCGCCCAGCGCCTGAGCCGTATCGCCAGCCTTTTCGTCGATGAAAATGAAATAGGTCGGTCCGGCTCCGATATAGGGTTTGAACCCGCTGCCATCACCGAAATGATATTTCGCGGTCAGCGTCGCGGGGATGATATTTGCGTTGGACACCAGCCCTGCTCCATCCAGAGGTCCGGTACCGGTCACGTCATGCTGGGTGACGCAGCAAATGGTTTCCAGCGAGATATTCGGTGTGAAAAAATATTCAGCGGCAATCGTCGGCACGAAATTGTCATCGGCCTCGGTCTGTGTACCAGCCGGCAATCCGATATTGTCGAGTTCGACCGAGGTAATCTTGCCATCGGGTGCCACCAGCGTGGCGAGAGCCTTGACTTGAATCTTGCCGTCGGGTGCTCCGGCGATTGCCGTTCCGCTCATCGCCAATGCCGCGACAGCTGCCGCGAACTTCAGTTTTTTCTTCATATGATCCGGTCCTTGTGCACTTGCTATCTGGTTGGTGACCGGAGCCACTAGCTGGGTGGCAAAATAGCGGACATACGCAATTTCCCTGAGCAGGAACCGAGATTCTGTGCCGTCCGGATCAGAGCGCAGCAGAGCAGGCCTATGCAGACCTCTTGGCGTACCAGTGTGCGCTGTGTTGCAGAAGTGCCGTTCCGTCCATCGGCGAGTTGATTACGGCAGCAGCCCCAGCTTTGACCGCATCATCCAGCGCGCCAGCATCAGCACGGAGACCACGCCCAGTCCCCCGGCCAGCCCCGTCCAGATGCCGACGCCTTCCCATCCCTGCCAGAAGGCAAGGCTGGCACCAAGACCGATTCCGATGAACCAATATCCCATCAGCGCGAACAGCATCGGCATGGTCGTGTCATGCAGGCCGCGCAACATGCCGGCGCCGACCACCTGGGCGCCGTCGACGATCTGGAAAATGGCAGCTATCGCCAGAAAGCTGACGGCCAGTGCAGCGACCTCGGCATTGCCGGGCGCGCTGGCATCGATGAACATCGAGATCAGAAAATCGGGAGCCAGAACGAACACCAGCGCCATCGCTGCCATGAACGATGTACCAAGAATGAAGCTGACCCAGCCCGCACGCTTGATTGCGGCATGGTCTTTCCGGCCATATTGAATTCCCACGCGCACTGTCGCTGCCTGGCCCAGGCCCATTGGCACCATGAATGTAAGCGCAGCCAGCTGCAAGGCTATGGCGTGGGCCGCTACCGAAGCGGTACTGATCAGCCCCATCAGCAGGGCTGCAAAACCGAATACAGAGCCTTCCAGTCCCATGGTCACGGCTATCGGCAGGCCCAGCTTCCACATCGCGCGAAAGCGCTGCCAGTCGCTGCGCCAGAAGCGACCGAACAGATGATAGCGGCGAAAGCGCTTGTGGCGCATCACGACGATCGCCATGCCGGCGAACATCAGCACATTGGTCATCACGCTGCCGATACCGGCTCCGACTACGCCAAATTCCGGTACCCCGAACTTGCCGAAAATCAGGGCATAGTTGAACAGGGCATTGGACAGCACGGCAATGACGCTGATGATCAGCGCCCAGACCGGTTGTTCCAGCGCCGAGATAAAATTGCGCAGGATTATGAAGAACAGGAACGGCAGGATCGACCACATATAGGCGCTGATATAGGTGCCGGCGATCGCAGCGAGATCCGGTTGCTGGCCGAATGTCACCAACAGGGCTTCGGTATTCCAGAGCAAAATCCAGAAGGGCAGGATCACCGCTACCGCTGCCCACAACGCTTGCCGAAACGTGCGGCGCACGTCGCGGACGCTGTGTTGCATCCGGCCGATTTCGCTGGCCATCATCGGGGCGGAAGCGGTTATCAACCCCATGCAGAAAATTGCGGCGGTCATCGCCAAGTTAAAGCCCAGCGTTGCCGCCGCCAGTTCGCGCGCGCCGAGCCAGCCGAGCATCAGCACATCGGTCGCCCCGATCAGCGCCATTGTCAGATTCGACAGGATCAGGGGCCAGGCGAGCGAGATGGTGGCGCGCAGTTCGTGCCGCCAGGGGTGTTGCTCTCGCAGGCTGAGGGGCGCACTTGTCATCGGCGCGCGTTAGCCCATGCCGCAAAGCTAAGCTAGTGAAACTCCGCCCTGATCAGAGAATGAATATCTATCTGGGATCGCGCGGGTAGCCGCGTGTTCCGTAGCAATCATCGTCAAGCCGTCCGTCGCGGTCATAGCCGTCGCAGCCGTCATTCTTGTCGATGAAATAGCCGCCCGCTGCCCCGGCTGCAGCGCCGATGGCCGCACCCTCGAGCACATTGCCACCGGTTATCGCACCGATTGCCGCGCCTGCTGCTGCCCCAGCGCCGGCACCTTCGGCCGCATAATTCTGGGCACAAGCCGATAGACTGATTGCTGCGGTTCCGGCCAGTGCCAGTTTACTTGCGTATTTGATCATCTTCCTACTCCTCAACATTGTCCGATAATATATGAACACGCACGCCCGCCGATGGTTCCTGAACGAGCAATTTTTGCCGGACGGGACGCATCATAAGCGCGGCGGATTGCTGCCGGCACCAGGCAGCGAATTTCGATTTGCCCGATCTGCTTTCATTTGATACCATCTCCCCGTTGTGCAAGCGGCCCAACCCGCGCTTGCCCAAATGGTGACCCTATGAAATTGTCAGATTATGATATGTCCGCTTCCCGCGGATTTCTTTCGCATTTCCAGATTGTCGATATTGACCTTCCCGATATTTTTGTTCCGGTTGTCGAGGCAGCAGAAAATCTCTCCGGCCTGATGACAACCGGCCGGATACGGCACTGGCTGGACCGCCTGCCCGCACTCGACCTGACCGAATGGGCGGCCAACGCGCCGGAAGAGCAGGTTCGCGTGGCGATGGTCCGCTATTCCTTTCTGGTGCAGGCCTATGTCTGGGGCGAAAGCGACGCTCCGACCGCCCTGCCCGCCAATCTCGCACGACCCATCGTAGCGCTGGCTGACCGGCTCGATCAGGCCCCGTTGCTGCCCTATAGCGGCTATGTGCTCGACAATTGGGCGCAGCTAGATTCTTCAGGCCCGATCGCGCTCGACAATGTCTATATGGTCCAGAATTTCTACGGTGGAGCGGACGAAAACTGGTTTGTCCTGATCCATGTGGCGATCGAGGCGGCAGCAGCTCCTCTGCTGGATCTAGCCTGCCATCTGGTTGAGGCAGTCAAAGCGGAAGATACCGCCCGGACGACTGCTTTACTGGAAGACATGGAAGGACATTGGGACAAGGTGAACGCGATATTCGACCGGATGCCCGACCGCTGTGATCCCTATATCTACTATCAGCGGGTGCGACCCTATATCCACGGCTGGGCCAATAATCCGGCGCTGCCCGATGGGCTGATCTACGAGGGCGTCGAGAAATATGCGGGCAAGGGCCAGTCGTTTCGCGGCCAGACCGGATCGCAAAGCTCGATCGTTCCGAGCATGGATGCACTGTTTCAGGTCCAGCACGGCCATGACCCGTTGCGCAATTTTCTCGACGAGCTGCACGCCTATCGCCCGGCCCAGCACCGGCGCTTTATCGAGGATTTGCGCGAACAGAGCAAATTGCGCGAATTTGCCATAGCCAGCGGCGATCCGGCGCTCAGGGCGGCATTCAACGCCAGCGTCGAGCAGGTGGCACGCTTTCGCACCCGGCATCTCGAATATGCCGCCAGCTATATCAACAAGCAGGCGTCGAACGGCAAAGGCAATGATACCGAAGTCGGTACCGGCGGCACGCCGTTCATGAAATATCTGAAAAAGCATCGTGACGAGAACCGGGCGCAGTTGATCTGATCGCGCCTTTCCCGCCCCCGGTGGGCTCTCCACGGATTTAGCGGTTGCACCCCGGGCTTGGCCTCTGCCATGAGGCAGTGGTCAAGTTTCGGGGGACATATATGCTATCGGCAATCGGGCTAATTGGCGGACTGGCGCTGCTCATCTGGATGACGGTACGCGGGGTCAATATCCTGATTGCCGGACCGGTTGCCGCGGCGGTGGTTGCCCTGACCAGCGGGATCGCGTGGCTACCGCCACTTGCGGTTGCAGGCGATCCGGACTTTGCGACCGCCTATATGGACGGCTTTGTCGGCTTCTTCAAAAGCTGGTTCTTCATGTTCGTGCTCGGCGCGATTTTCGGCGAGATCATGGGAGCCAGCGGAGCGGCAGCGAGCGTCGCCCACTGGATTGTCGAGAAGATCGGGATCAAGCATGCCGTGCTGGCCGTGGTCGCCGCCTGCGCGGTGCTGACCTATGGCGGGGTCAGCGTGTTCATCGTCGCTTTCTCGGTCTATTCGCTCGCCGTCCACCTGTTCCGCGAGGCCAATTTGCCGCGGCGGTTCATACCCGCCGCCCTGGCCTTCGGTTCGGTCACATTCACCATGACCAGCGCCGGATCGCCGGAAATCCAGAATCTGATCCCGATGGAATTTCTCGGCACCACCGCTTACGCCGGCTGGCAGGTGAGCATCATTGTCGCGCTGTTCATGGCCGTGGCCGGACATTTTTGGCTGAACCACATGGTCCAGCGCGCGGTCGCCAAGGGCGAGCATTTCGTCGGTCGCGAAAGCGACGACCACAACACGGATTATGACAATCTCCCGGCGCCGCTGCTGTGTATCCTGCCTCTGGTCGCGGTGCTGGCGATATTCCTGATCTTTCAATATCCGCAGGACATGGGTCCGCTGTCGGCCATCCTGCCGCAGAGCTCGCTGGACAAATGGGCGCTGGTGGCGGCGCTGGGATCGGGTGCCGTTGTTGCGCTCGCGGTTGGCTATCGAAAGCTCAGATCCATGCCCGAAGCCTTTTCGCGCGGCGCGACCAGCGCGGTGGTGGCGATCACCAATACCTGCGCGGTCGTCGGATTCGGTGCGGTGGCCAAGCTGTCGCCAGCCTTTCAGGAAGCACTGATACTCGTGCAGAATATCCCCGGCAGCCCGCTGATCGGCGCAGCCATTGCGGTCACCGTGATCGCCGGCCTGACCGGTTCAGCAAGCGGTGGCCAGTCGATCGCCCTGCCCTTGATCGCGCCGCATTATCTCGACGTCGGCGCGCAGCCGGACGAACTACACCGCGTCGTCGCCATCTCCTCCGGCGCGCTCGATAGCCTGCCGCACAATGGCTATGTCGTGACCACGATCCGCGCGGTTTGCGGCGAGACCCACAAGGATGCCTATGGCGCGGTCGGGGCGTTGACCGTGGTGATACCGGTAATAGGGACGATCATGGCGGTGGTCCTTTTCACGATGTTCTGATGGCCATCACGACCCGCCTCTATCGCCCCGAAGACCGGCAGGCGTTCATTGATCTCAACCGAGACTGGATCGAGGAATATTTTGAGCTCGAGGACAGCGACCGCGAACAGTTGGAGGAATTGGAAACATCAATCCTGGATAAGGGCGGGCAGATCATCGTCGCCCTACTCCACGACAGGGTGGCTGGAACCGGAGCGATTCTGCCGCCGCACTGTGATCCGGGCGATGGTCGAAAATGGCTGGAAATTGTCAAGATGGCGGCGCGCAAGGGTCTGCGCGGACAGGGCATCGGGCGCGCGGTGATCGATGCGCTGATCCAGCAAGCCCGCGCCATGGATGCCGATGCGGTCTGGCTCGAAACCAACGCCGACCTGACAGCCGCGATCCGGCTGTACGAGCGCAGCGGCTTCCGGCATCTGGGCAGCGATGATCTCTGGCCGACGCCTTATGCGCGCTGCAATGTGCAGATGGTGCTCGAGCTTTCTTCTGCCGCCGCAGCGCAGGCCGGGGCCTGAACCACGGGCCGCGAGACTCACATAGGCGGGTTGGATCCCAGCCTTCGCCGGGATGACAATATTCTATTTCAGCCGCTCGATCTTGCTCGCAGCCTCGTCAATGATGGCGGTGACTTCCAGGATCTTTTCCGATCCCTTTTCCTCGTCACCCAGACGGATGCTGATAGCGCTCTTCAGATTGTGCATCGCGCGGCGGACGGATGCGCCATTGCTGGCCTCGCCCATTTTCGACACGCCTTCCAGCCGGGACAGGATCTCGGCGACATGCGCTTCCTCCTCTGCCAGTAGGGCCGAGCCGGCATCGGTGATCGAATAGATTTTCTTGCCGTCGCCATCGACCTTTTCGTCGATCAGGTCCATTTCCGCCATCAGGGTCAGCGTCGGATAGACGATCCCCGGACTCGGCGCATAATGGCCGCCGGTCAGTTCCTCGATCTGACGGATCAGATCATAGCCGTGCCGCGGTTCTTCCGCGATCAGGTGTAACGCCAGAAGCTTCAGTTCGCCACGCCGGAACATCCTTGCGCGCCGCTTGCCCTTGGCGCCTTCAAAGGCGGCCTGAGCGAAGGCCCGGGCGATCTTCTCGCCAGGCGATCCGCCTCTTCCGCGGCCTCTGCCCCGTCCCCGGTCAGGTCCTTCGTGGCCACCGGGTCCAAATCTCATTCCATGTCTCATTTTATCGTCTTTCTGTCTGCATAAGATGTTCTTAAGATATATCTTAGAATATTCTTTGCAATAGGAGAATTGCAGTAAACGGGCAAGTGTCTGAAAATTTGCAAGAATAACTGAGGGTCTGTCGATACAATACCGGCTGCGGTGCGCGTTAAAGATATTGGTTTAATCGCTGCAAGCTGTTAATCGAACAGTTAAAGCCCAGCTGGAGAGATCAATGGAAACCCCTATTCACGGTAAATGCGACCCGCGCTTTGCGGCGGTACAAGCGGCTTTCGAGAAGAATTTCCGCGAACATGGGGACGTTGGCGCATCGGTTGCGGTCACCTTGAATGGCGAATTTGTCGTCGATCTGTGGGGCGGCCATCTCGACGAGGCGAGGACAGAAGAGTGGCGCGAAGACAGTCTGGTCAATGTCTGGTCGAGCACCAAGACGATGGCGGCGATGTCGCTGCTGCTGCTCGCGGATCGTGGCGAGGTCAATCTTCATGCCCCGGCTGCGACCTATTGGCCCGAATTTGCGCAAAATGGCAAGGAAACCGTCGAAGTCCGGCACTTTCTTAGCCATAGCGCGGGACTTTCGGGGATGGATGAAAAAGTCGAGGGCGACGCGCTCTATGACTGGGAATGGATGACCACCGCTCTTGCAAAACAGGAACCGTGGTGGGAGCCGGGAAGCCAGTCAGGCTATCACGCCATCACCCAGGGCCATTTGATCGGGGAGATAGTCCGGCGGGTCTCCGGTCAATCGATTGGCAATTTCTTTCGTCAGGAGATTGCCGAGCCTACCGGCGCGGATTTCCATATCGGCGCTGATGCCAGCCTTGATGCGCGCATCAGCAACCTCATCCCGCCCAAAAGCGGTCCTGCGCCCCAGTCGGCATCCATCGCCGGCCGCACCTTTGCCAATCCCCGCGTCGATGCCACCCAGCCCGGCCAGAGAGCCTGGCGCGCCGCGGAAATTCCTGCGGCTAATGGTCAGGGCAACGCCCGCAGCATAGTCCGCGCCCAGACCGCGATGGCCAATGGCGGCCAGGCGTTCGGCAAGACGATCCTGTCGGAAGCCGGCACGAAAAGGATTTTCGAGCAACAGACCGACGGAACGGACCTCGTGCTCGGCCTGCCGCTGACCTTTGGCCTGGGCTATGGCCTCAACGGCGCGGCAACCCCGATCAGTCCGAACAAGAACACCTGCTTCTGGGGCGGCTATGGGGGGTCGTCGGTGATTGTCGATCAGGACGCTGGCCTGTGCTTTTCCTATGTGATGAACAAGATGGAAACCGGGCTGCTGGGCGATCCGAGGGGATTCGGGCTGGCGGCGGCCATGTATATGGCGGTGGCCTAGTCCAGGACGGCCACCAGTCGCACAACGAGGGTCGTGCAGAGCCGGATCAGGCGATTCTGTTGGCAGTGCCGAGCATATCGCCCAGCACCCCTATTTCGGGCGCACCCGCAAGATCTTGCTGGTCGGGCCGCTTTCGTCTTCGGTCAGCAGATAGAGAAATCCGTCCGGCCCGGTGCGCACATCGCGGAAACGTGTGCCTAGCTCGCCGAACAGTTCCGACTGTTTGCCGAGCGAACCGTCGGCCTTAATATCGACATGGCGCACATGTTTGAGCGCCAGCGCCGAGAGAAACAGATCGCCCTGCCAGTCCGGAAAGGCCTCACCCGCATATTGGGCAAAGCCGGACGGCGCGATTGACGGGGTGAAATGGACCAGCGACTGCTCGGTCCCTGCAAACGCTTCAAAAGGCGAAATCCGGCCACCGGAGTAATCCAGCCCGTAGGAGGCGGTCGGCCAGCCATAATTGACGCCGCGCCTGATATCGTTGATTTCGTCGCCACCCGCCGGGCCATGTTCATTTTCGAGAACGCGGCCATCGGACGCGAGAATGATGCCTTGCTGGTTGCGGTGCCCATAGCTCCAGATTTCCGGCAGCGCGCCGTCCTGTCCGACAAAGGGGTTGTCCGCCGGGACGCTGCCATCATCGTTCAGCCGGATGATCTTGCCGAAATGATTGTCCAGCTCTTGCGCCTGCTCGCGGAAGTGGAAGGCATCGCCGACCGGCATCATCAGCGCGCCGTCGGGCAGGAAGATGATCCGCGCGCCATAATGATTGCCCTGCACCCGGCTCGGCGAGGCGGCAAATATCTGCTTGCCATTGCGAATTTGTGGCGCGCCGTCCGCATTGTCATATTCAAACCGCATCAGGGAAAGCGTGTTGGTGCCATCGCCTTGCTCGGCGGCATAGGAGATATAGATCAGGCCGTTTTCGGCAAAATCGGGGTGCAGCGCCACATCGAACAGACCGGCCTGCGCGCCGGGGGCGGTGTGAACCCGCGGATATGGCTCGCCGCTGGCAAAGTCATGCAGCAGCGTCGCGGTGCCGTCGGGGGCGATCTGCTTGAGCTTGCCCGTCCGCTCGGTCACCAGCATCGCGCCATCGGGCAGGAAGGCGAGCGACCAGGGATGATCGAGACCGTCCGCCACTGTTTCAATCGTGTAATTGACCGGCCCGGCATCGACCCGGCCGACAGCTTCGCTGGTCTTGGTGCCGCTGGAGGACGCCCCCTGGTTCGAACAGGCCGCCAGCGCGCCGATTGCGACAACGGAAAGGAATATCTTTAAGTTTCGCATATCGGCTCCCTGTGTGATGGCGCAGTCTAGCAAATTTCCGCGGCCTGACCAGCCTCTTCAAATCAGCCCTTGATCGTCGGGACAAAGCCTATAGGCTGCGCTGCTGACGGGAGAATTTCATGACGCGCTTCATTCGCTGGATATTGGGTCTGATAGCGGCGGCGCTGGTGACCTATGTCATCGGGACCGCGCTAAATTCCCAATCGGTCATCGCCATGCACGATATTTCCGTGAGCTTCGGCGACCGGCTGAACATGACCCTGTTCGATATTTCCAACATGGTCGCCTATCTGGCGATCATCGCGATTGCACTGCTGATCGGTTTTCTGATCGCCACCCTGTTGAAGCGCTTTCTGCCCAATCTGGCGCGGGTCGCCTATCCCATAGCCGGAGCCGCCGCGATGGCGGTCGTGCTGGGCGCGATGTATATGGTGTTCCAGACCATCCCGGTCAGCGGCGCGCGCTCGACCATGGGTTTTCTCTCGCAGGTCCTCGCTGGCGGCATCGGCGGATGGGTGTTTGCGCGGATTGCGGTGTGGCCGGCGAAGTCTGTCATCCCAGCGAAGGCTGGGGCCTAAACCGAGGTCGGTGTGTCTCACGCAGGCGGGTTGGATGCCAGCCTGCGCTGGCATGACGGGTGTATATATGACCGGAAACGTTTAGAATATTTTCAGTGATTTGCGCTAGAGATGGGCGATGAATATCATGGCACAGCCTGTCGCAGTAGCATCAGCGACGATCAATGAAACGAAGCTGTTCGACATCGACCAGGCGCATATCCTGCGCAGCAAAATTATCGGTAAATGCGCTGCCGTCGAATGCTGGCTTGTCGACAGGATTCAACCGTTCCAATCTCCGGCTCCCCACTTTTCGAAAAAAGTGAAGCAGTTCGACGAAATATTGGAAACACACAAAGAGGCGTTCCACAAACCGGCAAGGATTCAATCCTATCTGAACGACTTTCTGCCCTTCGCGGCTTTCCGTTCAGAACTGGCACATTCCAAGCTCAGCTTGATAGAAACAACAGACGGAGTAATTCTGATAAGGATTCAAAATGCCTCCTGCGGCTCCAATGAACGGAGCGCAAAATCCATTGTTTTGCCTTCACAAGAGCTTCAAACTATATGGTCTGAAATGTGTGCCGCAGCACAAAAAATCACAAATTACAGCATCACTCCGTCATCCAAAAAAGGATCAGGAAAATCAACCGTCACCCCAGCGAAGGCTGGGGTCTAAACCGAGGGCGGTGGGACTTACACAGGCGGGCTGGATGCCAGCCTGCGCTGGCATGACGGGATGGGTCGGTTCTTCTGTGAAAGCCTTAGCTAATCAAACGGAAGCGTCTATTCTTCCGCCTTCTTCGCCACGCCGACAAAGGCCGGCCGCAGCAGGCGGTCCTTGATGACATAGCCGGCCTGCATTTCCTGGACGATGGTGCCGGGTTCATGCTCGTCGGTCGGGATTTCGACCATCGCCTGGTGCTGGTTGGGGTCGAGCGGGAGGCCGACCGAGGCGACGCGCTTGATGCCGTTTTTCTCGAACACGGATTGCAGCTCGCGACCGGTGGCCTCGATGCCGTTGATCAGGCCCTTCCACTTTTCCTCGTCCTTGACCTCGGCGGGAATCGCTTCGAGGGCCCGCTGCATATTGTCCATCACCGAGAGCATGTCGCGGGCAAAGCCGGTCGCGGCATAGGCGCGGGCGTCCTGCGCGTCCTTTTCGAGGCGGCGGCGGACGTTCTGGGTTTCGGCCTGAGCATAGAGAACCGCCTGCTGGGCTTCGGCCAGTTCATTTTCCAGAGCCTCGATACGGTTGTCGGAATTTTCCGGCTGGGAAACATTCGCTTCTCCACCGTCTTTCATGGATTCCGGCACGCCATCCAGTTCGGCGGCTGCGGCTGCGTCGCCATTGTCTTGTCCGGGATTCTGCTTGGTATCGCTCATGTTCTAAATCACTCTAATTTCTATTATTTCGTCAGCAATCGCGACAGGGTTTGCGCGGTAAAGTCTACCATGGGTACCACGCGGGCATAATTCAACCTTGTCGGACCGATTACACCGACCACGCCAACCACCTGTCCGTCGCCGTCCTTGTAGGGCGCCGCTATCACAGATGAGCCGGAAAGGGAGAATAATTTATTCTCGGCGCCGATAAATATTTTTGCTGCTTCCGCGTCGCGGGCATTGTCGAGCAGACGGGCGATTTCCTGCTTGGCTTCGAGTTCGTCGAGCAAGCGCCGCACCCGGTCGAGATCGGCCAGCGCGCTATTGTCCTGCAGCAGGTTCGCCTGTCCGCGAACGATCAATACCGGTCGGTCCGACGGATCGCGGCTCCAGGTGACCATGCCGGCCCTGACCAGCTCTTCCGACGCCTTGTCGATAGCCAGTTCGCCGGCGCTGATTTCTCCGTCGACCGTCGCCAGCGCCTGGCTGAGCGTCTTGCCGCCATAGCGGGCGGTGAGATAGTTGCCGGCTTCGACCAGGGCCGATTCCGACACGCCGGGCGGCAGGTCGAGCACCCGGTTTTCGACGCCGCCATCCTGCGACACGAGGATCGCCAGCCCCTGCCCTTCGGACAATTTCACGAAACTGAATTGTTTGAGCAACGGCTCGCGCTTGGGCACCAGCACGAGACCGGCGCAGGACGACAGACCGGAGAGGATTGAAGTTGTAGCGCGCAGGGCATCCTCGACCGGCCCCCGTTCGGTGATCTGGCTCTCGATCGCGTCGCGCTCTTCCTGGGTCGGGACCGCAGCCTGCATCATGCCGTCGACAAACAGGCGCAGGCCGATTTCGGTCGGCACCCGTCCGGCGCTGGTATGGGGGGCGGCGAGCAGGCCCAGCTCCTCTAGATCCTGCATGACATTGCGGATCGAGGCGGGGGAAAGTTCGAGGCCGGGGGCTTTCGATATGGTCCGCGACCCGACCGGCGCGCCGGTGTCGAGATAGGATTCCACCACGACACGGAAAATGTCCTGCGCGCGGGTGGTCATTTCGGTGATCGGGGTGTTGGTCATGGGTGATAGATAGATTAAATATCAGCTAGTTTCTAGCGCGATACATACATTAGGTTCTGAAAGTGCGTCCCTTAGTTTCTAATTTTCTGAAAAGTGATCAGGAAGTTTTTCAGTTAAAGTTTCCAAACTAATTTCATCATGAACGAATTGAGCCATCCATGAGGTTATGTGTGTGGGATTATGGGATTGTTCTACAGCCGGATCATATTCTCTACAAAATAGTCCGAACTTCATTATAAACTGACGGTACTCATAAGGAAGCCCCGATACAGTTGCATAATTAATCATTTTGACTAATTCTCTATTGACCTTTGCCTTGTCCGTAGCCGCAGTACTGAAAGAAGCAAACTGCAACACATTTAGTCCTTCGATTAACTTTACCCGAGCTCTGGCTTTTTCCTTCGCGAGCCTCTTTGACAACATTCTTTCCGGCTTCTTAAGTTCCAATTCTAGCATCAATTTTTTTTCTACCGCGTCTTTCCATAAAGAGTAGGGTGCCCAGAACAAACGGATAACAACAAATAAGACGGCCACGGCACCAATATAAGCGAAAGCATCATTGCCCGCAGAAACCGGTAATTTAAAACCAAAAAACTTGCCTAAGGCCGGGAGAGCTGATGCTACCAAAACTTGCAATCCATCCGTTATTCTAGGCGCCGGATGAAAGGCTCTTTTTAAAACTTCTTTCAAGAAAATCCAATACATGATTTTAACATGCCTCAGCTTCCAAAGTTTGTGGAGTCAAATCATCGCACCGGCGTTTCTTTCTAACGTTGCTTGAATATCATTAAAAAGATAGAGCCACCGCTTCAAAGCCACAGGAGAATCATCACATGCGACCATCGGGCCGTGCGCCGGACGAAATGCGCGCCATTTCCATCGAAACCGGATTTACCAAACATGCCGAGGGAAGCTGCCTGATCAGCTTTGGCGATACGCGGGTGCTGTGCACCGCCAGCATCGAGACGAGCCTGCCACCGTGGATGCGCGGCAAGGGTACCGGCTGGGTTACCGGCGAATATTCGATGCTGCCCCGCGCGACGCATACCCGTGGATCGCGCGAAGCGGCGCGCGGCAAGCAATCCGGCAGAACGCAGGAAATCCAGCGGCTTATCGGACGCTCCTTGCGCTCGGTCGTCGATCTCAAGAAGCTTGGCGAGCGGCAAATCACGCTCGATTGCGACGTGATCCAGGCCGATGGCGGTACACGGACTGCCTCGATCAGCGGTGCCTGGGTGGCGCTGCGGCTGGCGGTCAACGGCCTGCTCGACCAGAAAGTGCTCAAGGAAGACCCGATTCAGCAGAAGATCGCCGCGATCAGCTGCGGTATCTTTGACGGCACGCCGGTGCTCGATCTCGACTATGACGAGGACAGCAATGCCGGCGCCGACGCCAATTTCGTACTGACCGGCGATGGCAATATCGCCGAAGCGCAGGCGACTGCCGAGGGCCAGACCTTTGACGACGAAGGGCTGATGCGCTTGATGCGACTGGCGAAAATCGGCTGCGGCCAGATTTTCGAGGCGCAGGACAAGGCGGTCGGTTAGGATTTAGAGAGAAAAGAAGAACAGCGTCATGCCAGCGAAGGCTGGCATCCAAGCCAATATTGCGAGACTCACAATCATTGGTTTGGGCCCCAGCCTTCGCTGGGGTGACGAATGAGGGAATAGAATGACCCACCGCAAACTTGCCCCCGGACGCCTCGTGATCGCCAGCCATAATCAGGGCAAGGTGCGGGAAATCCGGGCGTTGCTGGAGCCTTATGGCATCGAGCCGGTGTCGGCAGGCGATCTCGGATTGCCGGAGCCGGAAGAAACCGGGACGAGCTTTGCCGAAAATGCGCTGCTCAAGGCGCGGGCCAGCGCGGAGGGTGCGGATTGCGTGGCGCTGGCCGATGACAGCGGGCTGTGCGTCACGGCGCTGGGCGGCAAGCCGGGTGTATATACCGCCGACTGGGCCGAGCGGCAACGGTTCGAAGGCGCGCCCGGCCGCGACTGGTACATGGCGATGGGCAAGGTCGAAGGGCTGATCGCAGAGCAAGGACCGGATGTCGATCGCAGCGCCTATTTTGTGGCGACGCTGGCGCTGGCCTGGCCGGATGGCCATTCGGAAATTTTCGAGGGGCGCGTCGAGGGCAAGCTCGTCTGGCCGCCGCGGGGCGCATTGGGTTTCGGCTATGATCCGGTGTTTCAGCCTAACGGGTTCGGACAGACATTTGCCGAGCTTGATCCGGCGCAGAAACAGGCGATGAGTCACCGCGCGGATGCGTTTGCGAAACTGGTTGCGGCCTGCCTCTAAACTGTCATTCCAGCGAAGGCTGGAACCTGAACCAAGGCTAGTGACACTCACAAAAGCGGGTTGGATGCCAGCCTGCGCTGGCATGACGCATCACCCGTTCAGCGGATCGCGTCCGACGATATTGCCCGCCGGGCTATAGCGACAGACTAGAAAATCGTCGCGGGCATTGCTGGCTACGGCGCAGCCGACCCGCAGGCTGGTCGGCCAGATGATCTGGGTATAATGGGCGACATCGCCCCAGGTTCCGGTGGTGCTGTTGTCGGGAAACAGGCCGCGCTTGAAATAGCGGTCCTCGTCGACCCAGGCGCCGATCATTTCCCCGTAACTATAGGCATCGCGCGTACCCATCCACAGATTCTCGCCTTGCCGCGGGTTGCGACCGGTCTGCGGATCATGGGCGAATTTCCCGGTACGCGCGAGACTGGCGGCATAGATTGCGGCGTCCTTGGCCAGTTCGCTATTCCACACCAGTTTCGGCGCACCGACCCTGACGCGGGCGTCATTATGCGCCCGCATCATCGCGCTCTGCAGCCGTGCTTCACCGCGCGGCTTGGGCTCCATGCTGGTGCGGGTCTCGACAAATGTCGCGGGTTCCGGGCTTTGCGATGTTCCGGCGGAACAGGCGGCAAAGGCTGGCGTGATCAGGAGGATGGCGCTAAGGGCGCGGAATATATGCATGAACTGGCCTCTACAATGGAAAATCTGAACAGGACCAATATGGGGCCTCTGGCTCTCTATATCCACTGGCCGTTCTGCGTGTCCAAATGTCCCTATTGCGATTTCAACAGCCATGTCCGCGCGCAAGTCGATGTCGCGGCGTGGGAGAGCGCCCTGCTCGCCGACATGGCACATGAAGCGGCGCTGGTACCGGGGCGCAAGCTGTCGAGCATCTTCTTCGGCGGCGGCACGCCCTCGCTGATGCCGCCGGCGCTGGTCGAGCGGCTGATTGCGGAGGCGGAGCGCCGCTGGGGCTTTGCCGAAGATATCGAAATCACGCTGGAGGCAAATCCGTCTTCGGTCGAGGCGGCGAATTTTCATGATCTGGCCCGGACGGGCGTCAACCGGGTGTCGCTGGGCCTGCAATCGCTCGACGACCAGACGCTCGAATTTCTCGGTCGCGCGCATGATGTCGAGGAAGGTCTGGCCGCGCTGGATACCGCGCAGCAGGCGTTCGGCCGGGTCAGCTTTGACCTGATCTATGCCCGTCCCGGGCAATCGCTGGACGACTGGCAGGCGGAACTGGACCGCGCGCTCGGGTTCGGTACCGGCCATATGTCGCTTTATCAGCTGACCATCGAGCCGGGCACGCGGTTCGAGACTTTGGTGCGGACCGGCAAGCTGATCCCCGCCGACGATGACCATTGCGCCGACCTGTTCGAGCTCAATCGCAGCATGATGACCGCCGCCGGCCTGCCCGCTTACGAGATCAGCAATCATGCGAAACCGGGTCAGGAAAGCCGTCATAATCTGACCTACTGGCGCTACGAGGATTATATCGGCATCGGTCCTGGCGCGCACGGACGGCGGCTGGACAGCGCGACCGAGCGGCACAAGAAGCCGGAAAATTTCCTCTCGGCGGTGGAACGCAATGGCAATGGCCTGAAGGTCGAACAGCCTTTGTCAGCAGCAACGCGGGCGATGGAAGCGCTGATGATGGGCCTGCGGCTGGCCGAGGGTGTCGATCTGGCCGCGCTGTCAGACAAGACCGGACTGACGGCGGCGCAGATGGTCGATGGGGCAGCCATCGATCAGCTCGCCGGTCTGGGCCTGCTCGACGCCGCAGGGGGACGCTTGATGATATCGCCCCGGGGCATGCCGCTGCTTGATGCGCTCTTGCCAAAGATCATCGCAGACATCTGAGATCGCACGCATTTTTCTATCGCCGATGGGCGTTGAATATTTTCAGCTTAGCTGTCACACTCGACCAAAATATGGGGAGAGAAGCCGTGGGAATATTCAGCGTCATCAAGCGCGAGATCGATTTCACCCGTTCGCTGAAAAATGTGATGGCGCAGGTCAAGGATATCGATGCCGACGCGCCGATCCTGATCACCGACGATATCGAAGCCACGATCGACCGTTTTCCGGACAAGATCGCCTTTTATTTCGAAGGCGGCAGGGTGACCTATGGCGAATTTGAAGCCCGCGCCAATCGAATCGCGAACTGGGCGCTGGCGCAGGGCTATAAGGCGGGTGACACGGTCGCCCTGTTCATGGAAAATGCACCCGATTTTGTCGCCACCTGGTTCGGCCTGTCGAAGGTCGGGATCATAACGGCGCTGATCAACAGCAATCTGGAGGGCGCCGGCCTCGCCCATTGTCTGAACATTGTCGAGACTAAAGCGGTGATCACTACCGCCGATCTGGCGCCCCGCGTGTCGCATATCGCTGCCCAGCTCGACGGATCACCGGCGCTGTGGGACTGGGATGGCGAAGTCGGACTGGACCTCAACAACGCCCTGGCCGCCCTGCCCTCTGATCGCCCCGATAAAAGCCATCGCGCGCATATGACCGGCAAGGGCCTGTTCCTCTATGTCTATACATCGGGCACCACCGGCCTGCCCAAGGCGGCGCGCATCTCCCACGCCCGGGCCCGGCGCAGTTTTCGCATCGCCATTTCGACCTGCCCGCTGACGCCGGAAGACCGCATCTATATCACCCTGCCGCTCTATCATGTGACCGGCGGTTTCATCGGCATGGGCGGCGCCTTGCTCAGCGGGGCGTCGGCGATCCTGCGGCGCAAATTCTCCGCCTCCCAATATTGGGAGGATGCCGCCGACAATGGCGCCACGGTGATCGTCTATATCGGCGAGCTGTGCCGCTATCTGCTCAACCAGCCGGACCATCCCAAGCAAAGCGCGCACAAGGTTCGGGTCGGCATCGGCAATGGCCTGCGCGCCGATATCTGGCAGCAGTTTGTCGACCGTTTCCAGGTGCCCAAGCTGCTCGAAATCTATGGATCGACCGAGGGCAATATCTTCCTGATGAATTTTGACGGCAAGATCGGCGCTGTCGGCCGGATCCCGAAATATCTGGAGAAACAGTTCGGTGATACCAGGATCGTGAAATTCGACATCGCCGAGGAACAGCCCGTGCGCGGCGAGGACGGTTTCTGCATCAATGCGGACTGGGACGAGCCGGGCGAGCTGATCGGGCGAATTTTCAAGGACAGCCCTTCGGACTTTTCCGGCTATCAGGACAAGGAAGCGACCGAGAAGAAAATCCTGCGCGACGTGTTTGAAAAGGGCGATGCCTGGTTCCGCTCGGGAGATCTGATGAGCCGCGACCGCGCCGGCTATATCTATTTCAAGGACCGGATCGGCGACACGTTCCGCTGGAAGGGCGAGAATGTCGCGACTAACGAAGTCTCCGAAGTGCTCTCGCAATATCCCGGGATAAAGACCGCCAATGTCTATGGCGTTGAAGTCCCCGGCACCGATGGCCGCGCCGGCATGGCGTCGCTGACCGTCGCCGAAGATTTCGACATATCCGGATTGCGCGCCTTTCTGGCCGCGGAACTGCCGCCTTATGCCGTGCCTCTGTTCATCCGGATCGAGCCGGAGGCCCAGACCACCGGTACGTTCAAATATCGCAAGGTCGAGCTGGTTGAGGAAGGCTTTGATGTCAACGCGATCGATGATCCGGTCTGGTTCTGCAAGCCGGATGCGGAGGGCTATGCCGAGCTGACCAGGGCCGAACATGCGAAAATAGTGTCAGGTGAATATCGGTTGTAGGGACCGGTTTCAGCGAACGGGCGGGTTGTTTTTCCTCTCCCACAGGGAGAGGCAACAAGCCTTGGCAATTTATTGCCTTAGGCGCAGTCGGTGAGGGGTTCCTGCTCTCCCGGCTGTTCCAACCCCTCACCGAGTTGCGCAAACAAACAAGTTTGTAAGCTCCACTTGCCTCTCCCTACGGGAGAGGATGTTTGGAGATTGAATCCGGGTCTGCTAAACCATGTCCGTTCACCCTGAGCCTGTCGAAGGGTGACAGCCAGCGTATTTCGACAAGCTCAGCACGAACGGACCGTATGACCGATACCGCAAGCGCCCATATCAAGAGTTTCTCCGCCTATCTCCGCGATGACCGGCGGCGGTCGCAGCATACGGTGCGTGCCTATGTGATAACGGCGGAGCGGTTTACCGATTTTCTGATGGACCATATCGGTGGCGATGTCGGCATCGACGAAATCAAGGCGGTGACCCAGGCGGATATCCGCGCCTATCTCGCCTATCGCAGAGGTGACGGTCTGACCAACAACAGCGCCGCGCGGGAATTGTCGGCGTTGCGCGCCTTCCTCAAACATGTCGGCGGGGACGAAGCGCAGATTCCCAAGATCAAGGGGCCCAAGGTCAAGGGCGGCGTCCCGCGTCCGGTCTCGCCCGACGACATATTGGCGCTGGCCGGCGATGCGCAAGACAATGCCGGCGAAGACTGGATCGGCGCGCGCGACTGGGCGGTATTGCTGTTGCTCTATGGCTCCGGCCTGCGGATCAGCGAGGCGCTCGACCTGACCGGCGATGCCCTGCCCCTGTCCGACACGTTGCGGGTGACCGGAAAGCGCAACAAGACTCGGATCGTGCCGCTGCTGCCGCAGGTGCGTGAGGCAATCGAACATTATATCGACCTTTGCCCCTATCCGATTGCCCAGGATTTCGCCCGCTGCAAGAATGACAGGATCGGCGGCGCGCCGCTGTTCCGCGGCAAGCGCGGCGGTCCGCTTTCACCCAATATGATCCGGCGTGTGGTCCAGCAGGCGCGGACCAGGCTCGGCATCGCCGACAGCACCACGCCGCATGCCCTGCGCCACAGCTTTGCCACGCATCTGCTGGCGGGTGGCGCCGATTTGCGGAGCCTGCAGGAATTGCTGGGCCACGCAAGCCTGAGTTCGACGCAGGTCTATACCGCAGTCGATGCGGCGCATCTGCTTGATGTCTATCAGAATGCGCATCCGAGAGCGGGGTGAGAATATTGCCGACCTCAGCACCCTCGTGGGTGCTGAAGCGGCAATTCTGACGCACGGGCGATAGCAGCAATTGTCGAGATAAGCATCTACGTACACACCCTGATATAATTGCACTGAACGGCGGGCTAAATCTGAAAACTGAAGACCGTTCGCTCGCCCGTTTTGGTCGGGCGGATGCACAGACACATGAACGCAAAAGAGATGTTATTCCCATGGCCATGCAAATCCTAGTCGCCACCGATCTGACAGCCCGGGCAGACCGGCCGTTCGCGCGCGCCAAGCTGCTCGCCGACGTCCGCAACGCGGACCGAACTTTGCTATATGTAGGAAGCCCCAAAACCGAGGTCGATATCGAGAAAGTCGAGACCCTGTTGCGACGGAATTATGGCGCCGATGCCGAAGGCTGCAACCTTGCGATAAATTACGGCAAACCGCCCGAAGTCATAGCCGACACGGCGTCGCAGCTGAAAAGCGACCTGATCATTGTGGGGGCGGCTCGGCACAATAATATTTCCGATTTTTTCCTGGGCACGGCGGTTGACCATCTGGTCCACCATGCCCCCGCTCCCGTACTCATTGTGAAAGAACGACCGCGTGCGGAATATGGTCGAATATTGGTTGCGTCCGACTTTTCGGAATTTTCCGCTCATGCGCTTCGTACCGCGCTGGAGTTCTTCCCCGATGCAAAGATCGACCTCGTGCATGCCTATCACGTCGCCTATGAGGCCTGGCTGAAATCCGACGGGGTCGCAGACGAAATGCGGTCAGATGCGGAAAAGGAACTGCAAGCGTTCATGACCGGCTTGAACCTGTCGGAGAGCGATGCGGCGCGCGTCACCCCGCGCCTTGTCGAAGGCAATCTACACCAGTCGATATTCAATATGCTCGACAGCGGGGATTTTGATCTGCTGGTACTCGGAACACATGGACGGAGCGGCTTTGCCATGGCAACCATCGGCAGCCGGGCGAGCGAAATGATGGGCTGGTCACCGGTGGATGTGTTGATGGTCAGGAAACCACGCTAGATCAAGCTGCAGGCATAGCATGCTCAGCGGTTCGCCGCTGGTGCCCGATCTGATCCGCCATCTGGTCCAGCAGGCACCGACCAGGCTCGGCCTGCCCGACAGCACCACGCAAGTCTATTCGACGGTCAATGCGGTACATTTGCTGAACATATATGACAGCGCGCCTCCGCGGGCGACTTGAAACGCCTTTGCGGGAAACGGCAGCATTTCGCGATGACCGGGCCGCCGGGCCATTTCCATAGTCGCGTTAAGCCTGTTGGTTTTCTGCCGTTAAATGGCTCAACAATATTTCGCAAACCAGAGCCAAATTATGAAAATGACCGCGCCAGCAGAATTCGGGGCACATGCTACGCCGGTGAATTCGGACGAAATTGACCCGGGCAAGATCCAGCGCATCTTGCTGCGCCGGGTGCTTTCAGCCGGCATATCCGCACAGGTCCCGATGCTGTTCGGAGCGGCGCTGATGGGCTTTGCGGTCAACGGCCTTGGCACGGAAAAGCTGATGTGGACCCTGATCGCGGTGCAATTTGTTCTGCAATCTATCACCGCAATGGTCAGTGCCAATTTGCGGCGCAAACTGGATGCAAATCAGCCCGACCGTTTTCTATTCAGAATATTTGTCGGTCTCGAAGCATTGTCAGGAGCCGTCTGGGGGCTGATGATGCTACCGGTCGCCAAGGCTCTGGGAAACGGCCTAGGTCCGCTGTTCGTATGCATCACCTTGATCGTTACCATCACCATTGTCGCATTGATGCCAGCAGCCGTGCGGATTTTAAGCATCGCCGCGGTGACGGGATTTTTCGCGACCTTGTTTCCGCAGACCCTGTATTTCTATGATATTCTCGGCCCGCTGCCGATGGTCGCGACCCTGGTTCTGCCGCCGACATTATTCTGGATGACGGATGTCCATTCAAAACAGGTCAGAGCCGCGCTTGTAAACGAGCTGCAAAACGAGCGGCTTGCCCTTTTTCTAGAAGAATCCCTGCAACATGCTCAATATCTCGCCAGACATGACAGCCTGACCGGCCTGCTCAACCGCCGTGCATTTCAGGCGAAATTGGTGGAGCTGCGCCAAGAGCGGCCGGAAGCAGCCATTTCGATCATCCTGATTGATCTCGATCATTTCAAATCGATAAACGACAAATTTGGCCACGAGGCCGGCGATGCGGTGCTGGTATCCACCGCGGATATTATCAATAGCGTCACCAGACCGGACGACTTTTCCGCTCGCTGCGACGAGGCGACGGCGCGTTGGGGCGGCGAGGAGTTTATCATCGCTCTGGCGGGATGCCAGATCGAGGCCGCGGCGTCGGTATCGGAGCGCCTGCGTGCCCGGATTGCCGCACAAGCCGATCCGCATTGGCCGGACGGGCTTGGCGTGACGGGTTCCTTCGGCGTGGCGATATGGGACCATCAAGATGATCTGGCTGCCGGCATCGCAAAAGCCGACAAGGCTATGTATCGGGCCAAAATCTCCGGCCGCAACCAGGTTGAACTGGCGCTTCCGTAAATATCTCGACGATATCGAAACAAGACGCTGTTCCAATCGGCACGCGCGACCAGTGCGGTTACGGGTCTTTCCAGAAATTTCCTGATTATCCGGACCTGAGCTTGGTACAGCCCGCCACGGCAGTACGGGCCGCTTGTTCGATGGACGTATATGACAGCGCGCATTCACGGGTAGGCCAAAACGCCTATCCGAGAACTGGCAACAAATAGCGCTGACAATATCACCGCAACATTTGCATGTTGCCGTTAAGCTTTTGGGTTTCCAACCGTAAAATATCGTAACGAGAGTTTCCAAACCAGAGCCAAATTATGAAAATGACCGCGCCAGCAGAGTTCCGGGCGAATAGCACGCCACTTAATTTGGAGGAGATTGACGGCAGTGTAATCCATGGCATCATGCTGCGCCGCGTTCTTGCGATCGGCACGTCAAGTCATATAGCTATGTTGATCGCAGGCGCGCTTATGGGCTTCGGGGTGATAGGTATCGGCGATGAAAAGCTGATGTGGACCTTGATCGCGGTCCAGGTTGTCATTCAATGTATCGTGGCAACGGTAAACAAGATGTTGCGGCGCAGGCTGGAAGCACATCAACCCGTCCAGTTTCTATTTCCGATATTTGTCTTCCTTAAGGGGCTGACCGGGGCCCTTTGGGGGCTCATGATGCTGCCGGTCATGGCAAATCTGGGGGCCGGACCCGGGCCACTGCTCATATGTATTACCCTGATCGTCACCATTACGATTTCGGCAATGCTGACGACAGCCGTCTGGAGCATTAGCATTGCCGCGATCGCAGGGTTTTTCGTGACCCTGCTTCCACAGAATATCTATTTCTACGACGTCCTCGGACCGCTTCCGCTGGTTGTCACCCTGGTTCTGTCGCCGACATTAATCTGGATAACGCGAGGGCAATCGAAACAGGTCAAAGCCGCGCTTGTCAACGAGCTGCAAAACGAGCGGCTTGCTCTCTATCTCGAAGATGCCCTGCAGCATTCTGATTATCTCGCCCGACATGACAGTCTCACGGGCCTGCTCAACCGCCGCGCATTTCAATCAAAATTGATGGAGCTTCGCCAAGACCAACCGGATGCGGCAATTTCCATCATCCTGATCGATCTCGATCATTTCAAATCGATCAACGACAAATTCGGTCACGAAACCGGTGATGCAGTGCTGGTTTCCACTGCGGATATCATCGATAGCGTCACCAGACCCGATGACCTGTCCGCACGCTGCGACGAGGCGACGGCGCGCTGGGGCGGCGAGGAGTTTATTATCGCTCTGGTGGGGTGCCCGATCGAGGCCGCAGCGTCGGTATCGGAGCGCCTGCGCGCCCGGATTGCTGCGCAAGCCGATCCGCGTTGGCCGGATGGACTGAGCGTTACCGGTTCCTTTGGTGTCGCGATCTGGAATCATCACGAGGAGCTGGCGGTCGGGATCGCCCAGGCCGACAGAGCCATGTATCAAGCCAAGATCTCCGGTCGCAACCAGGTCGAACTGGCGCTTTGACAAACCGTCCGGACGATAGGGAAGCGTGAAGCTGTGCGATGATATTGGCCCGAGGGCTATGGTTTCAGCCAGCCATTGGCCCGGAGAGAAGCATATTCGCCGTCAATCCTCCTTCGGTCGCCAGAAGATGATCCGCCAGATATAGACCACCACCAGCATGCCGATCACACCCAGCGATACCGGCCCCAGATATTGCCCGATATCGTCGATATTCTGCTGCAGCGTATAGCCGGCATAGACCAGGGCGCTGTTCCAGACCGCGGCACCGGCGCTGGTCGCGAGGATAAAGCGCTTGTGCGACATGCCTAACAGGCCGGCGGGCACGGAGATCATCGTGCGGATATTGGGGATGAAGCGGGCGACGAAGACCACCCACTGGCCGTGATTGTCAAAAATCCGATCGATCCGGTTGACCGTATCCACGTCGAGCGTCAGCCAGCGGCCATGTTTGCGGACAAAGGCGCGCAGATCATCCTCGTTCCAGTGGCGGCCGACCATGAACCAGACATAATTGCCGGCCAGCGAGCCGACCGTACCGACCAGCACCAGCCAGGCCGGGTGAAATGTCCCCTGCCCCACGCCGACGCCGCCGAGGCCCATGATCAGCTCTGACGGGATTGGCGGAAAGATATTTTCCAGCGCCATCAGCAGAGCAATGGCCCAATAGCCCCCGTGCTCGATCAGATCGGTTACCCAGCTGCTCATCGCACGGGGCCTACGGCTCTGTTATTGCCCGGCAAGCCGCCGCTCGATCGCGTCCCAGATCATCCCCGGCGTATCGGTGCCGTTGAACTTGTCGATCGCGACAATGCCGGTGGGAGAGGTCACGTTGATCTCGGTCAGCCATTTGCCGCCGATCACATCGATGCCGACGAAGATCAGGCCGAGCCGTTTGAGGTCGGGGCCCATCGCCGCGCAAATTTCCTTCTCGCGCTCGGTCAGATCGGCCGCTTCGGCATAGCCGCCCTGCGCCAGATTGCTGCGGAATTCGCCTTCGCCGGGCTTGCGATTGATCGCGCCGGCGACTTCGCCGTCGACCAGCACGATGCGCTTGTCGCCCTGATGCACCTCGGGGAGAAAGGGCTGGACCATGTGCGGTTCCGGCCAGGTCTGGTTGAACACCTCGAACAGGGCGCTGAGATTGCTGCCGTCTTCGGGCACCAGGAAGATCGCCTTGCCGCCATTGCCGTGCAGCGGCTTGACCACCACCCCGCCATGTTCGGCCTGGAACGCGCGCACTTCGTCGAGATCGCGGGTGATCAGGGTTGGCGGCATGAACTGGGCGTAATCGAGCACATAGACTTTCTCCGGCGCGTTGCGGACGGAGACGGGATTGTTGACCACCAGCGTCTCGCCCTCGATCCGTTCGAGCAAATGGGTCGCGGTGATATAGCCAACGTGAAACGGCGGGTCCTGGCGCATCAGCACGACATCGACATCGCTGCCGAGATCGAGATTGACGGGGTCGCCAAAGCGGAAATAGTCGCCCTTTACCGGCTGCACCGTCACCGGATGGGCCGGCGTGGTCAGGCGGCCATTGGACTGCAGGGTCAGGCCCTTCACGTCATAATGGAAAATCTGATGACCGCGTTTCTGGGCGGAGAGCATCAGGGCGAAGCTGCTGTCGCCAGCGATATTGACGGTCTCCATCGGGTCCATTTGTACGGCGATTTTCAGGGTCATTTGCATTCCTCAGATATTTTCGAACCCGCTTACCGTTCGTGTCGAGCCTAGTCGAGACACATTGGCATTGCGGCAGTCGTCTCTCGACTTCGCTCGAGACGAACGGGAGAGATGCGTTTCTAACCGTTCGTCCTGAGCTTGTCGAAGGGCGTTTTTGTTTACCGTGGTAAAGGGAAAGTTCGATCGGTTGACCGTTAGTGGTGAGCCTGTCGAACCTAGCTGCTTGACGTCAGATGTCCTTCGACAAGCTCAGAACGAACGGTTTGTTGTTTGGATTCTAGAATCCATGCCACACATTCGTAAGATGTACGGGCAGACGTCTCGGCGCGACTAGGATCACGTCGATCCGCGCGTCTTCGCCCCTGGTGCAATATTGCGGATAGAGAATTTCCACCGCATCGGCGACGCGCCGGAGCCGGTTCAGATCGATCGCCTGTTCCAGATCTTCCAGCCTGGTGCGCGCTTTCACCTCGACAAAGGCAACCAGCCCGCCGCGCTTGGCGACCAGATCAACCTCGCCGCGCGGTGTCCGCACCCGTTCGTCCAATATCCGCCAGCCTTTCAGGCGCAGGAAGCGGGCCGCGGTCTTTTCGGCCTGACGGCCGCGTTTCTCGGCAGCCTCGCGTTTCATTCGGGCGGTGCCGGATGGGCTGTGCTGGTTGCTGCAAACGGTTGCGCTTGGCCATGTCCTTCGACAAGCTCAGGGCGAACGGTGAGAGAGGCACCCACGTTCATTTTTCCGATTTCCAGCGATTGGTCAGTTCATACAAAGCCTTGCGATCGGTATTGAACATGCGGGCAACCTCGCCGGCCGCTTTCGAAGCCGGCAGCCGGACCATGGCTTCGCGCAGCGCGGCCTCTATCTCCTCATCGCTGGCCGCTTCCGGCGCGCCCGGCGGGCCGATGATCACGACGATCTCGCCTTTCGGTTTTTCCGCGCCATAGCGCTGCGAAAGCTCGCTCAGCGAACCGGTTACAGCCTCTTCGAATCTTTTGGTGATCTCGCGTACAACAGCGGCCTTGCGATCCCCGAGCACAGACAGCGAGTCGGCGAGCATAGCGCCGAGACGGGAGCCATTTTCATAAAAGATCAGGCTGGCATTTAGCGTCTTCAGCGCGGCCAGCGATTCGGTCCGCGCCTTGGTTTTGCTGGGCAGAAAGCCTTCGAAAAGAAAGCGATCGCTGGGAAGCCCCGACAGGGTCAGGGCGGCGATTGCAGCGCTCGGGCCGGGTATTGTCGTGACGTAGAGGCCGGCGGCCTGCGCATCACGAACGAGCTTGTAGCCGGGGTCGGAGATCAAAGGCGTCCCCGCGTCGCTGACCAGTGCGACAATTTTACATCGGACCGCGTCCAAAATAGCCTCGCGATCGGACGCCGACTTATGGTCATTATAGACCATCATTCTGGACTTTTTTCCAATATGATTCAACAGCTTGCCGGTTACTCTTGTATCTTCGACCAGGATGATATCAGCAGCAGCGAGAGTTTCCTCGGCGCGGCGCGACAAATCTCCGAGGTTGCCGATCGGGGTGGCAACGATATAGAGACCGGATTGGGCAGGAGCAGACATATGACGGTCATGGCAGACAAGGTGTATCAAGGACAAGATCAAACGAGAAGGCGCCGCTTTTTGAAGTGGGCGGGCGTGTCCGCATTTGTCTTTCTCGCCGGTTGTGAAACCGTGGTTCCACGCGGTGCAGAACCGCCACCGGTCGCGACCCCGACCCCGCCGCCGGTAACCTCCGGCCTGCCCGATGACCAGAAGCATCACCGCATCGCCCTGCTGGTGCCACTGTCCGGCAAAAATGCCGGTGTCGGCCAGTCGCTGGCGAACGCGACAACCATGGCGCTGCTCGATACCCAGGCGGCCAATATCCGCATGACCAGCTATGACACCGCCAAAGGCGTGACCGCAGCAGCCCAAAGCGCGATCCGTGACGGCAACAAGCTGATCATTGGCCCCCTGCTCAGCGACAATGTCGTGGCGACGGCCAATATTGCCCGGCCCGCAGGCGTGCCGATCCTGAGCTTCTCCAACGACACCGGTGCCGCTGGCAACAATGTCTATATTCTGGGGCACATTCCGGCACAGTCGATTACCCGCGTTGTGGATTACGCAAAGTCCAAGGGCGTGAACCGCTTTGCCGCCCTGGTGCCCAACGGCGTCTACGGACAGCGCGCTTCATCAACCCTGCTCCGCCGGGTCAAGGATGTCGGTGGAACGGTCGTGTCGATCCAGACGTTCAATCGCGATTCCAAATCGATCGAGGCAGCGACCAAGAAACTCGCCGACAATGGTGATTTCGAAGCGGTGCTGCTCGCCGACAATGGTGACATGGCGATAAAGGCCGCGCCCTATATCCGCAAGAATGCCAGCGCGACCGCGCGGATTCTTGGTACTGATCTGTGGAACACGAGTAGCAATCTGGCCGGTGCGCCATCTATTCGCGGCGCATGGTTCGCCAGCGTTTCCGATAGCCTGTACAAACAATATGCCGACAAATATCGCGCCCGCTATGGCAGGGCACCGTTCCGGCTGTCGAGCCTCGGCTATGACTCGGTGTTGCTGACGGTCAAGGTTGCGCGCAACTGGAAAGTGGGATCGCCCTTCCCGATCAACCAGCTCACCGATCCGGGCGGGTTCATCGGGCTGGACGGCGTGTTCCGGTTCAAGGCCGACGGCGTTTCGGAACGCGCGCTGGAAGTTCAGGAAATCCGCAGCGGCAGCTTTGCCGTGATCGATCCCGCACCCAAGGGTTTTTGATCGAGCGGGTCGTCATCGGTTTTAGATAAAAGCTTCGTCATCCTGAATTTATTTCAGGACCTCCAAAACTCGCGCGCGATCTCAAGGGGTCCTGAAACGAGTTCAGGATGACGATGATAGGCAGTGTCGGCTCAGCCGATATTCTGGCCGGTTGATTCCCAGTCCTTGAGGAAGCCTTCAAGCCCCTTGTCGGTCAGCACATGTTTGAACAGGTTGCGGATGACGTTGGGCGGCATGGTTCCGACATCGGCGCCGATGCGGGCGGATTCGAGTACGTGGATCGGATGGCGGATCGAGGCGACGAGGATTTCCGTGTCGAATGCGTAATTGTCGTAGATCAGCCGGATGTCTTCGATCAGCGTCATGCCGTCGAGACCATTGTCGTCATGGCGGCCAACGAACGGCGAGATGAAGCTTGCACCGGCTTTCGCAGCGAGCAGCGCCTGATTGGCGGAGAAACAAAGCGTAACGTTGACCATCGTGCCTTCGCCGGTCAGCGCCTTGCAGGTTTTCAGTCCGTCGATCGTCAATGGCACCTTGATGCAGACATTGTCGGCGATCTTGCGCAGCACTTCGGCTTCTTTCATCATCGTTTCATGATCGAGCGCGATGACTTCGGCGGAAACCGGACCGTCGGTCAGACCGCAGATTTCCTTGGTCACTTCCATGATATCGCGCCCCGATTTCTTGATCAGCGACGGGTTGGTGGTGACGCCGTCGACCATGCCGGTTGCGGCAAGGTCGGCGATTTCCGCGGTATCGGCTGTGTCTACGAAGAATTTCATCGGTCTGGCTCCAGGAATAGGAAAAATGCGTCTGTTGCCTTTTGCCTATCCGCTTTCCCCGAGCCATGAAACTGCCGCCCCGCCTTTTGCGGCAGAAAGCTGTGGATAGATTGGGGGAAGAATATGGGACAAAATCACGACAGGACCGGCATTCCCAACAGTCAGAAAGCCTTGCCCGCACCCAGTACCGCTATCAGCAGAGGATCGTTGGTCGCTCTCGGATTGGCGCGTATCGATGCTTCCTGCGCGCCGATCGAGCGATAGATGGCATCGCTGACCTTGTTGGTCACGTCGCGGCTGATGCTGGAGAAATCGACATTGGTGGCTTGCGACAGCACCAGATTGATAATCTCGTTGTCGAACAGTCTCAGTCCGTTACCGATGCCGGGCAACATCCGGTCAACCAGTGTATTGCCGAGTTGCCCCTGAAGCAGACTGGTCGCGGCGCGCGGTCCGCCGTTGATGATCGCCACAGCGTCGGCGATACTCATATTGCGGATGGTCTCGGCCACGATCGGGGCGGCAAGCTCTGCCCCCTCTTCCGCGGCGCGGTTGACCTGACGCAGCAACCGTTCCTGAATCGGCTTGGAGCGCAGCAAGGCCGTTGCGACGCTGGTCACCCGCGATCCACCCAGCGAATCCGGCACAGTGATCCGGGCAATTTGGCTGTCGAAAAAACCGTTCGGCTGGAGCAGTTCGGCAAAGGCGTTCTGCGAGGACAGGGTCAGCAGCCGTTTGACCGCCTCGGTCAGACTGAGGCCCGGCAGGCTCGAACAGCCGGGAAGTGCCAGCAATCCGGCCGCAACGCCCATGCCCAGAACCGATCTGCGATGATAGATCATGATATGTCTCCAAATTTCGCCAAAGCAGGAATGACGGATGATGTTTCGCTGCCTATAGCATGGATATGAATCGCGTTCGTGTACTCCTGCTTAACGCCGCCCTCGGGCCGCTCGATTACCGGGTCCCGGACGGCATGCAGGTGGAGCCCGGTTCGATCGTGATGGCCCCGCTCGGTCCGCGCAAAATGCCAGGGGTCGTGTGGGAGCCGGACAGTTTTCCGGTCGAGGAAATTGACCCGAAGAAACTGCGCCCATTGCTGGAGCTACGCGACGTTCCGCCGTTGCGCGCGCCGCTGCGGCGGCTGATCGAGTGGACCGCGGCTTATTATTTCGCCTCTCCCGCTTCGGTGTTGCGGATGGTCTTGTCGAGCGGAGCGGCCTTTGCCGACAATCGCCCGATCAGCGAATATCGGCTGAACGGTTCGGTTCCGGACAGGATGACCCCGCAACGGGAGCAGGCGCTGGAAAAGCTGATCGGCGTGCAAGGCACGATCAGCGAACTCGCCAACAAGGCCGGTGTTTCGATCGCGGTTATCCGGGGACTGGAAAAGCTTGGCGTGTTTGATCGGGAGGATGTGTCACCCTTTGCGATAACCGCCAACCCGTCACCCGATTTCGACACCGTCGATCTCAGCGTCGACCAGAAAAATGTCAGCAAGATATTGATCGACGCGGTGCGCGCTGCACAGTTCAAGCCATTCCTGCTCGATGGCGTCACCGGATCGGGGAAAACCGAAGTCTATTTCGAAGCGGTTGCGGAAGCCTTGCGCCAGGACAAGCAGGTGCTGGTGCTGCTCCCCGAAATCGCCCTCACCGAACCTTTTCTCGACCGGTTCCACGCGCGCTTTGGCGCCGAACCGCTCGCATGGCACAGCGGCATGAAACAGTCGGAGCGCAAGAAAAACTGGCGCGCCCTCGCCGACGGCAATGCCAAGGTGATCGTCGGCGCACGCTCCGCCTTGTTCCTGCCCTACGCAAATCTGGGCCTGATCATCGTCGACGAGGCGCACGAGACCAGCTTCAAGCAGGAAGACGGGGTCCGCTATCACGCCCGCGATGTCGCGATCATGCGTGGACTGCACGAAAAAATACCGGTCATTCTCGCCTCCGCCACGCCGGCGATCGAGAGCCAGCATCAGGTCGAGCAGGGAAATTACCAGCTGCTCGAACTGCCCGCGCGTTTTGGCGGAGCGACAATGCCGGATATCGAGGCGCTCGACCTGACCGAGGATGTGCCGCCGCGCGGGAGCTGGCTGGCGCCGACGCTGGTCAACGCGCTGGAGGAAAATCTCGAGCGCGGCGAGCAGTCATTGCTGTTCCTCAACCGCCGCGGCTTCGCGCCGCTGACCCTGTGCCGGACCTGCGGCCACCGGATCGACTGTCCCAATTGCACCGCGTGGATGGTCGAACACAGGCTGACCCGCCGCCTCGCCTGCCATCATTGCGGCCATGTCATGCCGATTCCGGAAAAATGCCCGGAATGCGGCGACGAAGACAGTCTGGTGGCCTGCGGACCCGGGGTGGAGCGGATTTGCGACGAGGTCAGAATGCTGTTCCCGCAGGCACGGACGGCGATTGTCACCTCGGACACGATCTGGTCGCCGCAGAAAGCCGCGGATTTCGTCCACCAGATGGAGGCCGGAGCGATTGATATCGTCGTTGGCACCCAGCTGGTGACCAAAGGCTATCATTTCCCCAATCTGACTTTGGTCGGCGTGGTCGATGCGGATATCGGGCTCGAGGGTGGCGACCTGCGCGCCGCCGAACGCAGCTTCCAGCAGATTGCCCAGGTCGCCGGACGCGCGGGGCGAGCAGA